>OMGT01000004.1_pt1 | contig 249919 bp, 236 predicted proteins | sample 1646101 | NCBI WGS metagenome assembly OMGT01 (sample SAMN05578593, study PRJEB25193) | human gut metagenome | biome: Human Microbiome; feature: human-associated habitat; material: feces | host: Homo sapiens | place: USA:Birmingham | reverse complement strand
CCTTCGTTCGTCCTCTGCCTCGCCATAACCGATAAAAGCCTCATGATTTGGTTCGGAGAAGTTTGAAAAGAGATAGCTCCGCCAGTTGCAAGCAAAGCGAACAAGCCATGCTGGCGCATGGCGCGTGAGTATTGCGCAGATAGCGGTGGAGATGGCCTTTTCAAACCGCATTGGCTCCGGTACCCTGATGCCCTGAAAAGAGGGAAACCGCCGAAACGGTTTCTCCTCTTTTGATTAAACATATAAAGTTTTATGAAAAAATCCAAGAAGCAATGGCTTCATTCAATAAAAAAGAAACGGCACGTTTCAAATAAAAAGAGAGAAGCAGGTTGCTTCATAAAAACCAAAAAGCAGTGCGTTTTAATTAAAAATGTAAATTTGATGAAATAAGCAGATGAAATATCAAGGGGAACCATGGATGCCCCTTGATATTTTTTTATCAAAAATGCGTTTTACGCCAAAGCAAAAAAGAGGTTTTTGCATATTTTTCCAATTTATTCTTGCTTTTTCGACAAAGCGTACACTTCTATTTTATCAAATCACACAAATAAAAATTTTATTGTGAAAAACAGTTGACACATCCCACAAGCAGGCCTATACTGAGGATGTCGAAAAGAGAAAGAACTCGTCGGCAAAAATGGCATCGATTTCAATTGGAGTAAAAAAATGGGAAACATCAACATCAGCATTGTCGCAAAAAAAGCCAATGTCTCACAAACCACGGTATCCCGTGTACTCAATAACAGCGCGCTTGTCAAGGAAGCGACGGCGCAGCGCGTCAGAAGTGTGATGGAAGAGCTCGGCTACCAGCCAAACGAGCTGGCACGGGGCCTTCGCAGCAACGAGACGAGGACCATCGGCGTGATTGTATCGAACGTGTTAAACCCCTTCTTTACCTCGGTCGTGCGCGGCATTGAAGATGTGGCGAACAAGGCAAGCTACAACATCATGCTCTGCAATACAGACGAACAGGCCGAAAAGGAAAAGCAGTACATTCAGGCGCTCATCAGCAAGCGTGTAGACGGGCTGATTCTTGCCAGTACCGGCGCAAAGGACGACTACAGCGCCTTAACCGGCGGCAAGCCCATCGTATTCGTCGACCGCAGGCCGGAGGGCGAAAACAAGGGCAAGTTCGACACCGTGCTCGTTCAAAACCGCGAGGGCAGCTTTGAGGCCGTCACAAAACTGATAGAATCAGGCTTCAAGCGCATCGGCATCATATCCGGCCAGAACATCTCCACCACCGGCTACCAGCGCTTATACGGCTATGAGCAGGCGCTCGAAACAGCAGCGCTCCCCATCGATAAGAAGCTCATAAAATTCGGCGATTTCTTAGGGCACACCAGCTACCAGAACACCATCGAGCTGGTAAAGGAAGCAAGGTGCGACGCAATCTTCGCCGCGAACAATATGATTTTGCTCGGCGTGCTCAAGGCGCTCGCCGAACTGAACATGAAGGTCCCGCAGGACATCGGGCTTGCCGCATTCGACGATTTGGAATGGATGCAGTACTGCCAGCCGCAGATTACCGCGGTCAGGCAGCCCACCTACGAAATGGGAACCACGGCGATGTCCCTCCTGCTCGACCGCATCGCGGGCTCACAGGAGCCTGCAAAAGAGGTCCTGCTCCCCGTCGAGCTGGTCCTTCGGGAATCCTCGCAAAGGGTTCGTAACCATGCAGTAAATTGAGTCGGTTTCATTTTTTGCCGTAAAATGACATCGATTTCATTTTTGCTAAATATTGGCAATCATTTTCTTGTTAAAGGAATGGAGGAAAAAAATCATGATGAAAAAAATGTTGGCAGTCCTGTTGGCACTCGTACTGGTACTCTCGTTCGCGGCATGCTCTACAGGTGGGGACACCTCAAGCGCGGGCTCGGACAAACCGTCCTCTTCCGACGGCTCTTCGGGAAGCTCAGGCGACAAAATCACGGTCGGCGTTACGTTCATGACGCTCAACAGCCCCTTCTTTGAGGCAATGCAGCGCGGCGTAAAGGAAGAAGCCGAAAAGGCCGGCGTCGAAGTCGTTATCAGCGACGCGCAATTGAACGCGGCACAGCAGATTAGCAGCGTGGAAAACCTCATCGCACAGAAGGTTGACGTCATCCTCTTGAACGCGGTCGAATCCAGCGCGATTGTTCCCGCTGTCGAGGCGGCAAACGCGGCGGGCATCCCCGTCATCTGCCTTGACGTTATGGCCGACGGCGGCGATATCGCTTCGTTCATCGCCTCCAACAACAAGGCGGCCGGTGAAATGGGCGGCGAATTCATCGCGGAGAAGCTTGGCGGCAAGGGCAAGGTCGTTATTCTGGACGGCCCTCCTATCAGCTCCTTCCAGGACAGGGCCGCGGGCTTTGAGACGGCGCTGAAAAAGTACAAGGATATCGAAATCGTACAGCACATCAACGCGGTCGAAAACTCCACAACGGCGTTCGTAAACGCGGCAGACAACATCCTTTCCGCACATCCGGACCTCGACGCGGTTCTCGCGGTCAACGACTACGGCTCCATCGCGGTGGAATCGGCAGTCAAATCGGCAGGCAAGGACTTTAAGGTCATCGCGGTCGGCATCGACGGCATGGAAGACGCTATCAAAGCCATCACAGAGGGCGATATCGTAGCCGGCTCCGTCGCACAGCAGCCCGCGGAAATGGGCAGAATCGGAATCCAGACGGCAATCAAGCTGCACAACGGCGAAACGGTTGACAAGACCATCGACGTTCCCCTCGAGATGCTCTCGAAGGACAACGCGGCAGGATTCTCTTGGTAAACATCAACACACTGGGGACGCATGCCGGAGCCATCCGGCATGCCCCCGGCAACCGGGGGTGAAAACGGTATGGCAAAAGAAATCTTAAAAATGACAGGGGTTGTCAAGCGGTTTCCCGGCGTGCTTGCGCTCAACAACGTGAATTTCACCCTGAACGAAGGCGAGATACACACGCTGGTCGGCGCCAACGGGGCCGGAAAATCCACCCTGATTAAAACGCTGGCAGGCGTCTACCCGCCCGACGAAGGCGAAATTACGCTGTTCGGGGAAAAGCAGCGCTTTAAAAACCCGAACGACGCAAAGCAAAAGGGCATCGCGGTCATCTACCAGGAATTTACGCTGCTGCCCGACCTGGACGTTGCGAAGAACATCTATTTCGGCATGGAGCCTGTATACGGCAAATCAGGCGTCATTAACTGGAAAAAGGTGTACGCGCAGGCCAAGGAATTGCTTAAACGGTTCGACTTGAACCTGAACGTTTACACAAAGGTCGGTGATTTGAGCATCGCGCAGCAGCAGATGGTGGAAATCGCCAAGGCGCTCGCGTGCGACGCGAAAATTCTCGTCATGGACGAGCCGACGGCCACGCTCACAATACAGGAGGTCGAACGCCTGTTTGAAATCATAGAGGATTTAAAGAAAAGAAATGTATCTATTATATATATCTCCCACCGCCTCGACGAGGTAACGCGCATCGGCAACCGCCTGACGGTGCTGCGCGGCGGTACGGTCGTCGGCACCGCAAATACATGCGATGTAGACAAGCCGGAAATCATCAGGATGATGGTAGGCGAGCACATCAACAACGAAATCACGCCAAACCCCGTAATCGACGACGGCCTGATTTTGTCGGTCAAAGACATATCCAACCAGTTTATCCACGACATTTCCTTCGACCTGAAAAAGGGCGAGGTGCTCGGCATTGCGGGGCTTGTCGGCGCGGGGCGCACAGAGGTTGTGCGCGCCTTGTTCGGAGCGGACCGTATGAAATCGGGTACGGTGTATGTCAACGGGGAAAAGAAAAATATCAACCGGCCCAAGGATGCAATCGACTGTAAAATCGGGCTGCTGCCCGAAAGCCGGAAGGCGCAGGGGCTCTTCATGAACCTCAACATCAGGCGCAACATCACCATAGTCAACCTGAAAAGCTTTATAAGCGGTATCTTTATAAACAGCAACAAAGAGCGAAACGAAGCCAAACGGCACATCGAATCGCTTAGCATAAAAACGCCGTCCACCGAATTCCCCGTCTTAAACCTGAGCGGCGGCAACCAGCAGAAGGTCGTACTGGCGAAATGGCTCTGCGCCAACTGCGATATCCTCATCCTCGACGAACCCACCAGGGGCGTAGACGTAGGCGCGAAGGAAGAGATTTTCGATGCGGTCCGCCAGCTCGCTCAAAGCGGCAAGGCTGTCATCTTCATCTCCTCCGAGCTTGAGGAGGTCCTGCGGGTAAGCAACCGCATCCTCACCATGTACAAGGGCCGCATCACGGCCGAGCTGGAACAGAATAAAACAGATATCAACGAAATCATGCACTACATTACCGGAGGCGATTCGAATGAAAAACCAGCTTAAAAACCTAATCAAGCGCCGGGAATTTGTCGCTTTCATCGGCCTTGCGGTCATCTGCATAGCCTTCTGCTTCGGCAGCTCAAACTTCCCCACGCTTTATAACGCAATGAATATTTTGCGCCAGGCGTCCATCAACGCAATCCTGGCAGTCGGCATGACGTTCGTCATTATTTCGGGCGGCATCGACCTTTCGGTCGGTTCCACCGTTTCCCTCTCCGGTACGATTGCGGCCATCATGATGGTCAACATGGGCATGAACGTATTTATGGGCGTTATCGGCGGCCTGCTTGTCGGCCTGATAATCGGCGCGTTAAATGGTATTATTATCTCCAGATTGAGCGTCCCCCCCATCATCGCGACGCTCGGCCTGATGACCATCGCAAGCGGCTTGGCGCTCGCGTTTACCGGCGGGCGTTCCGTTTCCGGCCTTGCGGACGGCTTTGACATCTTCGGGCGCGGCAACCTGGGCTTCCTGCCTGTTCCCGTTATCATCATCGTACTCATGTATTTAATCGGGCACTTTACCTTGCAGAAAACGAAGTTCGGCTCTTCGGTGTTTGGTATCGGCGGCAACGAAGAAGCGGCCCGCCTTGCCGGTATCCCGGTCAAGCGCACGAAGGTCGGCGTTTATATGCTGAGCGGCCTCATGGCGTCTGTCGCAGGCATCATCCTTGCTTCCCGCCTCGATTCCGGCCAGCCGATGGCAGGCCAGGGCCTTGAGCTCAACGCCATCGCAGCCGTCGTCATTGGCGGCGCAAGCGTAAACGGCGGCGTCGGCGGCGTTGTCGGAAGCCTTATCGGCGCGCTGATTATGAGCGTCCTGAGCAACGGCTTCGACCTCATCGGCGTGGGCCGTTACTACCAGATGATTCTGACGGGCGCCGTGCTTATCCTCGCGGTCGCGGTCCAGAAGAAATCCAAATCAGCGGGAGCGGCGTAACCGCAGGGACCCCTTAGAAAGGGAGGAATCAACCAATGAACCATGGTTTAAGGGCAAAAATCCACGAGACAATAGAGAAAAACAAAGACAGCTACTTTGATTTCCTCAAGGACCTGGTTTCGTTTGACAGCCGGATTATCGACGCCGGCAAAACGGGGCAGGAAAAGGGAATCATGGAATACCTGAAAAAATACTTTGCAGAAATGGGCGCGAACGTTGATGCGTTCGCACCCGACAACGAAAAAATCTGTAAATACCCCGGCTTTAACCCGAACCACACCTATGAGGACAGGGAAAACGTATGCGCGGCCTTCTTAGGCAGCGGCGGCGGCAAATCCCTGATTATGAACGGCCACTGCGATATTGTCACACCCGGCGACGAAAGCCTGTGGCAAAGCCCCCCGTTTGAATGCGTAGAGCGCGCCGGCCGGTACTATGGGCGCGGCACCACCGATATGAAGGGCGGCGTTGCGGCGGCAATCCTCGCGGTCAGGACATTAAAAGAGCTGGAAGTCCCGCTTGCCGGCGACATCGTAATTGAAGCGGTCATAGACGAAGAAGGCGGCGGCAACGGTACCATCGCATGCTGCGACCGCGGCTACAGGGCCGACGGCGCGGTTATCATGGAACCAACGCATATGGCAATCATGCCGACAAACCGCGGCGCGTTCCTTGCGCAGTTCACCGTACAGGGCAAGCAGACGCACGCGGCGACCAAGGGCATCGGCGTAAACGCCATCGAAAAGGCATATAAGCTGATAAACGCCCTGAAAGAACTGGAATCCGAGTGGCTGATGACGAAAAAGCATCCCCTGCTCCAAAACCCCACGATGAACATCGGGCAAATCAGCGGAGGGAGCGGCGCTTCCGTAGTAGCGGAAAGCTGCAACGTCAAGTTCGACGTGGAATTCCTGCCGAGTGAATACGATGCGGATTACAAGCTCGTTCCCGTAAAGCCTGAAGACATAAAAAAAGAGGTGCAGGACCGTATAACGCTTGCCTGCATGGGCGACAGCTGGCTCAAGGACCATCCCGTCACAATCGACTGGTATCAGGAAACGCTCTGCTTTGAAACGCCCTCGGAGCACGAATTCGTGCAGACCGCGCTTAAGAGCTGTAAACGCGTGCTGCCTGACACGGCGCTCGACGGACTGCCCTGCGGATGCGACGGCGCGCCGCTTGCCAACATCGGCAAGATGCCCGTCATCATCATGGGCCCCGGCGACCTGGACTGCCTGCATATTACGGACGAGAGCATGAGCGCGGAAAAATTTTATCAGGCAATTGAGGTATATGCGAATTTCATCATAGATTGGGTTGGGATTTCTAAAGAAAAGGAATGATTTCTATGATTACAAGACAAAAGTATGAGACATTACGCGCACAGGTAATCGATTATTACGATAAGGCGGGTATCGCGCTGACCGAAAAAGAAAAGGCGAACATAGAGGTTGCGGATTTTGGGCTGGGCGACCCCGACCACTGCGCGCTGCAGCTAGTGATTTATATCAACACAGACCGCGTCTGCGCAAAGGAAATGGTGCTTCTGCCCGGCCAGACATGCCCGGAGCACCGCCATCCCCCGTTCGGCGATTACCCCGGCAAGGAAGAAACCTTCCGCTGCCGTTTCGGCACGGTGTACCTTTATGTAGAGGGTGCGCCTACGCCGGATATAAAAGCAACGGTCCCGCAGACGGGCCGGCAGTATTACACGGTATTCCATGAAATCGTCTTAAAACCCGGCGAGCAGTATACCATCCCAATCAATACGCGCCACTGGTTCCAGGCGGGCAATGAGGGCGCGGTCGTATCGGAATTCTCCACGCCGAGCTTTGACGACGAGGACGTGTTTACCAACCCGGACATCAAACGCGCGCCGGAAATAGCAAAGGAGGCGTGACCCATGTTTGACAGCAAAACCTGGAAGCGCCAGGCGGAAATTGTCTGCAGGGTACTTGAAAACGCCCCGTCGTTTGACAAAAGCTATTACCTTCCGCCTGAGGAATTTACCATGCGCCAGCAAAAGGTCATGCGGATGCTCGAGCAGGAGGGCTATGACTGCGGCGTCGTATATTCCGACGAGCACTACTGCGGCGACGTTCCCTACCTTGCCGGCAACAGCAACATGATTGTAGAGCCTGCCGCGGCTGTCATTGCAAAGAACGGCCTGTACTTTATCGCCGGATTGGAAAGCGGTATTGTAGCCGAGCAATTCTGCCACCGCAGCGGCGTAAAAATCCGGAAGGTCGATATTTTGCAGGTAGACAATCCTGATTATCCTCCGAACCTGCCGTCCCCTATCGATATTATAGAGGAGGCATGCGGCGAAAAGCCGCGCAGCATAGCGCTTCTGACAAGCAGGGCCATTTTCCCTCTCGGCCTTTATAACGTATTGAAGCGCTATGTTGGGGAGGAAGGGATTGCTGACATATCTCAAAAATACTATGAAATTAAGTACGAAAAATCAGAGCGTGAAATGCGCCTGATTGAAGAGAGCTGCCTTATCAGCGACGCCATGCTCGAGGGTATGCTGCGTATCCTGCGCCCCGGCCTTACAGAAGCGCAGGTAGCCGGCTGGGGCTACGAAATCGCGAACGAGCTCGGCGCGGAGGAAATGGGCTTCAAGGTCATGGTGACCTCCGGCATCAACAACCGCACGATTGTCGCGAGGGCCTCCAACCGCGTCATACAGGAGGGCGACGTCGTACATATCGGCGTATCCCCCAAGCGCGACGGGCTGTGCGGCGCGCAGCGGATTTCCGTCATGTGCGTCAAAGACCCTTCGCTTGTAACGGACAGTTACCGTATCTGGACAAGGTTTTTGCAGGAAGCGTTTGAGTTTTCTGTCGAAAAGCTCAGGGAAATCGCCAAAGACGATTTGCCCGGCTGTACGCATGAAAAGGCCATGATTGATTTCTACCGCGCAAAAGCACCGGAGCTTGAAAGGGCAGCGGGCATGAAATTACCGGGCTTTGAGGAATTAAAGGGCTATGTCACCTCCCATAATTCCGGCTATACGGAATGCCAGGAAATGTACGGCGCCCTATCGACAGACTTTGACAGGAAATGCGCGCAGCGCATGGTTTTGATGCTCGACGTCGGGCTAAAGGGATTCCGGACGACATGGGACGATGTCGTGATTCCCGGGCTTGATTATATCGTAATAGAAAAAACAGCCGGTAAATTCGGCCGTGACGTTCGCATTCTCAATAGGCTGCCAATTGATTTACAATACCTCGTTGGAGAAGCCTTTTAGCGCATGTGGGGGCAGACTTTAAAGAGGTCTGCCCCGCTTTTTATCCGCATGCCCCCATCGACAGGAGGGACTTCAAATGGACAAACAAACGCTTTTCAGAAAAACCGGCGGTATGGAGCAGGTGCTCGGCGTGCGCGACTGCGTTTTGCAGGGCGGCAAGGCGCAGGGTACGCGCGCCGTGGAGCTTTACAACGCTTCGGGGCTTTCGGTTACCGTTTTGCCCGGCCGCGGGATGGATATTTCAAGCCTGAAATGCAAAGGAATCAACCTGAGCTTCCTTTCTAAAACAGGGATTACCGCTTCCCCATATTTCACCGAGGACGGCGCGCGCGGCTTTTTCCGCGGCTTTTTTGCCGGCTTCCTGACAACCGGCGGCCTTACCTATATGGGCGGCGCCTGTAAGGATGAGGGCGAGCCGCTCGGCCTGCACGGGGTCATATCGAACACGCCCGCTTACGAGGTATGCCCCCAGACCGTATGGGAAGGCGGCAAGCCGCTGCTTACCGTTTCCGGCAAGGTCAAAGAGGCGCGCGTGTTCGGAGAGCATGTGGTTTTGAGCAGGCGCGTGACATTAAACGGGGAAGAAAACAGCTTTATCATAGAAGACGACGTGGAAAACCTCGATTTCGCGCCCGCGCCGCTGATGCTTTTGTATCATATGAACTTTGGCTATCCGCTGCTTTCCCCCGCGTGCGAGCTGCATATCCCGTCGTACGACGTATCCCCGCGCGACAAGGAGGCGGAAAGCGGCCTTTCGGAGCTTTTAAGTATTTCCGAGCCGATAGACGGCGCGAAGGAACAGGTTTTCTTCCATAAAATTCGCCCCGGCAGGGACAAAAGGGCGCATGTGGTGCTTGCAAACAAGGAGCTGAAAATGGGCGTGGAGCTGATTTACGACCCGGAAGCCCTCCCCTTCTTTACCCAGTGGAAATGCATGAAAAGCGGCGAGTATGTGCTCGGGCTGGAGCCGGGTACCTGCCATGTCATGGGCAGGGCGCAGGCAAAAAAAGATGGAAGCCTGAGGTACCTCCAGCCTGGGAAAACAAAGCGCGTGAAAATAGAGGTCAGGGTGCTTACCAGCACTTCTGAAATACGCCACGCGCTTTTATGCTTATAATGAAGGATGGTGCAGGATGAAATATGTAATTGGAATCGACGTGGGTACAAGCGGCGTAAAGACTGTCCTTTTCTCACAGGACGGGGAGCTGCTCGGCAGCTCGTCGGAGGAATATCCCCTTTATCAGCCGCAAAACGGCTGGGCGGAGCAAAATCCCGACGACTGGTGGGAGAAGACAGCCCTGAGCATCCGCCGGCTGCTTGAAAAAACCTGCGTCCGGCGCGGCGAAATAGAGGCCGTCGGCCTAACCGGGCAAATGCACGGGTTGGTACTGCTCGACGAAAACGGCGGCGTCCTGCGTAACGCTATCATCTGGTGCGACCAGCGAAGTGGCGCGCAGTGCAGCAAAATGACGCATGACCTTACGCGCGACAGGCTGATTGAATTTACGGCCAATCCCGCCTTGACCGGCTTTACGGCCGCAAAGCTTTTATGGGTGAAGGAAAACGAGCCGGATATTTTCGCAAAATGCCGCCATATCCTGCTGCCGAAGGATTACATCCGCTACAAGCTGACAGGCGTATTCGCGACAGATATGTCCGACGCCTCCGGCATGCAGCTGCTCGATGTGAAGAACCGCTGCTGGTCGAAGGAAATGCTCGATTATTTCGGCCTCAGGGAAGACATGCTTGCAGCGCTCTATGAATCCCCCGAGATTACAGGCACGGTAGACGAACAGGCTGCGCGGAAAACCGGGCTTACAGCCGGAACCAGGGTGGCCGCGGGCGCGGGGGACAACGCGGCGGCGGCTGTGGGCACGGGCGTCGTCTGCGACGGGCGCGCGTTTACAACGATTGGGACCTCCGGCGTAGTATTCGCCCATACGAGCGAACCGCATGTTGACCCCAAGGGGCGCGTCCATACGTTCTGCTGTGCCGTACCCGGCGCATGGCATGTGATGGGCGTCACGCAGGCCGCGGGGCTTTCGCTCAAATGGTTCCGCGACGGGCTTTGCCCTGAGCTGCACGCGCAGGCAAAGAAGGACGGGAAAAGCATTTACAGCCTGATGGACGATATGGCGGAAAAAAGCCCCGTTGGAGCAAACCGCCTGCTCTTCCTCCCGTACCTGATGGGTGAGCGCACGCCGCACCTTGACCCCGACTGCCGCGGCGTTTTCTTTGGCCTTTCCGCCATGCATACACGCGCCGACTTAATCCGCGCGGTGCTCGAGGGTGTGGGCTATTCCCTGCTCGACTGCTATCAAATATTACAGGAAATGGGCATTTGCCCGGACGATATGACGCTGTGCGGCGGCGGCGCGAACAGCCCGGTATGGAAGCGGATGCTCTGCGATATGTTCGCCTGCCCCGTTTCGACCGTCCGCCTCAATGAGGGCGCGGCACAGGGCGCGGCAATTCTGGCCGCCGTTGGCGGCGGGATGTTTCAAAGCGTGCAGGACGCCTGCAATGTCTTTGTAAAAAAAGAAAAGGGTGCTGTGCCGGATATACAAAACACGGAGCTGTACAGCCATTTCCACACGGTTTACAGTTCGCTTTATCCCGCGCTCCGCGCGTCCTTTCACGCACTTTCCTCCTTATAAAACCAAATAACAGCAAAGGGAAAGGCTGTACTCTTAACGGGTACAGCCTTTTTCCGGTGATTGCTCTTTCTTTTTCTTAGTATAACGGAGGATGGCAATACCATCCTCAAAGAAATAATCATGCAGGCGCAGGGCTATTTGTGGCGTGCCGTGCAGGAAAAGCGGCCTGCCCTTACCCAAAATAACAGGGATGATGCCGATGATATATTCGTCGATTATATCTTCCCTTAAAAAGCTGTCGAGCATTTCGCCCCCGCCGAACAGGTAGATATGCTTTCCTTCCTTTTGCTGCTCCGCAAGGACAGCGCGGCAGATATCGTCTGAAAAAAACACGTTTGCTTCATCCGCGCGCTTTGTTTTTGAGGCGACGTAGACCTTCTTGTCCTTAAAATCCCGATGCATTCCCTGGTCGAAGCATCTGCGCCCCATGACGACAGTATCGATTTCACTCAAGAACCGGCTGAAGTCGTATTTGAGCGCCGTATCACACGCATTGCTGCCGTCCCCCTTTATCCAGCCATAGCCGCCTGAATCGTCCGCAATAAAACCGTCAAGGCTCATTGCCAGGTTACATATGATTTTCCGCATAAAATCCCCTCGTTATTTTTCCTTTGTTTTTCTTTAGTTTCCCCCATAAAAAGTAAAAAAAGCCGCAAAAGCGGCTTTGATAAGAAGCTTTTTAAAAATTTTTGGTCAACTTTTGACCGTCCGTCCGCATTCGCTGCACTCCGAATCATGAACCGAAACAATCCCTCCGCATTTCGGGCAGGTATATTTTTCTTTCTGCAGCTGCATAAATGCCTCAATCCCTTGCTCCCTGACAAGCCGGCTGTTTTCGATAAGGCTTGCGTTGTAACGCGTTTGATAGCTTTTTTCCAAGCCTTTTATCCGCTTACAAGGGTAATCGCCGCATTCATAGCAGTATGCACAGCCCTTTTCCCTCATACAATCCTTGATTTTACAGCTGCGGCAATGCCCCGGCTTTCCCAAACCGCTGCTAAGGCAGCCGCCGCACGGCTTATTATGGGAGCAATGCTTATAGCAAACCTTGCAGTTCATCCCACAGGGGGCAAACATCCCTGGTTCTATCGTTTCCGGCATTTTCATGCTGACAACTCCTGTATAATGGCATATAAGCTTGAAGATAAGCTTATTTCACTTTAAAAACTGGATTACCATATTCTTTTCTTTTTCTGTGAGTATGTGCATATGCCCGCGCCCGACGAGCTCATACAGGGTGCAGTTTGGAATGATTTGCCGCGCCCGCTTTAAGACCTTTCCCGCCGGAAACAAGCAGTCAAGCTCACTCGCCATAACAAGAACCGGAGCGCCGCATTTCCCCATCCTTTCCTTACTGACATTTGAGGGCATCCCCACCTTTGTTTTCACATAGGAAAAGCTGCTTTTTACCGTTTCAAAGGTGTCTTCATCCAATACATCCCGCGTGATTGCCATAAAAAGCGCCGCCTGCTCAATGTACCGGTCATCCTTTGTAAAGCAGTATTTAATCAGCGGAACCATCATTTTGACGGAGCCGGTTGGAAAAGCGTTGTTGATACCGGACGGCACCGTCAATACGCTTTTTATAACCTTTTCCGGCGCGGTGCACATGAGCTTTGCCAATACGCCTGCGCCAAACGAGCCTCCGAAGCATCTGATTTTCTCAAAGCCGAGCCCTTCTATGACCTCGCCCGCCCAGCGCCCGTAGCTATAGCCCCTAGGGGAAAGGCAGGTTTGCGCGCTTTTTCCCGGATGCCCAATCGTATCGACCGCATATATGTGAAAATCCTGAAGCAGGAATTTACACATTAAAAGATGATACGCGGTTGTGGAGTTCCCCCCGTGAAAGACCAATAGAGCGGGGCCTTCCGTGTTTCCTGTTTCAACCAGGTGCGTTTCCCCGAATGAGGTTTTGACAAAAATATCCCGGTATTGGCAGCCGAGCTTAGATAACTGTTCATCATACAGCTTCAGTACAGCGGCTTTCCCGCTTTTTGTTTTATAAATCGTTTTCATTCCCTGTCACACTTTCCACCCAATTCAGCAATAAATACATTGCCTGAATGGATTCCTGACGGCTGCCTTCATTCAGCGCTGCCGTGTTTCGTGCTCTTTAAAACAAGCATGGCGGCGTAATGGCGTATGGTAAAGCGCTCCGGCGCAATTTTTGAAAGCAGTTCCATATGCTGCCGGTCAAACGCGCTCACCCGCTCTTCGCTCAGGGACGCGCCGATTCCCCTGCACGCCTTCATGCGCCCGTTCCAGCTTTCCCGTGTGAAGGGCACCTGGAGGTCGAACACCTCGGAATGCTCCTGTTCAAAGTAAGGGCTTGCCTCAGGCTCAAAAGCAAGCGGATGGCGGCGCTCCCCCTTTCCCGACCAGTCGGGATTGTATTGGAGCACAAGCGCTTCGCTTTCGCCCGCGATTTTATCCTCTTCCGGCAGCCAGGCCATATAGAGGACGCAAAGCCTGCCGCCCGGCCTTAGTACGCGAGAGATTTCGGGATATACCCGCTTACGGTCAAAATAAAAGAAGCACTGGCACGCCGTTACGGTATCGAAGGAATTGTCCGCAAAGGGCAGTTCTTCCGCGGGAGAAGCCAAAAAGCGGATGTCCATCTGCTGTTCCCCAGCCAGCTTCTTCGCCTCAAGCACCTGGTTTTCCGAAAGGTCAGTGCCGGTAAAACGCGCGCCGGACCCGTAAAGCGCGCGCGGCAGCACGCCTGTTCCGGTGCCGAGGTCGAGCACGTCCATGCCCGCCTCACATAAACCCCTTTTCCGGATTTTTTCGTAGAACTCGCCTGGATAAATATCGCGGTATTTTGCGTAATCGGCAGAGGTCTTTCCCCAGTCGAAGGCTTTTCCGTTGTCTATGTTATGATTCGTAACCATAATTTATCTCCATTCTATTTTTTTATTTTTGTGAAACGCCGCGCGTCCCCAGCCCGGCAGCTAAACCCATTCGAAGTTTTCTTTGCCAGCGCCAGCTTCAAAATGGAATTTTATAATTCCAAGCTCTATGCCGGAGAATGCACCGTTACTGCAAATGAGCGACACCCTGCTGCCGGCGCCTTTTATCAGGAACGCCTGTTTGTTAAGCGCCGTCGGGGCAAGCAGCGCCGTCTCCACCCCTTTTATAAACCACTCAGGCGCGGTTCCAATATAACGGCTGACTTCCTCTGGTTTTTTGGATTTATGCGCGGCTCCCTGGACAGCGCCGTACCCGACGGCAATGATACCGGCGACCTTATCCGCTTTTGCCGCGCCGGCATTCTTTCTGGCGCCTTTTCTGCTGAAGGAACCGCCGGCCCACCAGGAATTCAACCCAAGCGCCTGCGCAAGCAGCATGACGTCCGCACCACAGTACCCGAGCCTTTCATCAACATCTGGCGTATTCTCCCCGGCTAATACGATGTAATTACGGACGCCCTTCGCTAAAATAAGCCTGGTGACTGCGCCAAACGCTTCTGTATTTTCCAGCGCCAGCTTCATCTTCAGATTGTATTTTCTGTTATTTTGATTGATTTTCGCCGCAAGCTGCTCAACTATATCCTTCGGTATCCTGCGGCCCGTATATTGACGCACCGTATGACGGCGTTCAGCCGCTTCGATTATGGTCATGGCTTCTCCTCCTCCTATCGCCGTTTGTCCGGACAGTACGGCGGCGTACTAAAACAGTTTGCCGTCTTGCCGTATGCGCCTGACCAGCGCACTGTCCGCCGGACAGAATTCATACTGGGAAAGCTCCTCCTGCGTTACCCAACGGCAATCGGTATGCACATGCTTTTGGAGCGTCCCGCCTGTAATCTCCGCAAGAAAAAAGGAAAGCTCCACCGTGGCCTCCGGATAGGTATGGCATGCCTTTTCATAAAGGCGGCCCACCTTGACCGATGTACCCAGCTCCTCCATACATTCGCGCGCAAGGCATTCCCGCAGGGTTTCCCCTTTTTCGAGTTTTCCGCCGGGGAATTCCCAAAGGTTCGCGCAGCTTCCGCCCGCCGCGCGGCGGCAGATTAAAATTTTACCGTCCTTCCTGATAATGGCGGCGGCTACCTGTTTTGTCATAATACGTACCCCTTCCAAACAGCCGGTTACAAAAACAGCTTGTTTCCCTTTCTGCCCGCGCACGCCCCTTTCATCTTCCGCGACGCGGCGAAGAGCACCGCCTTATTCAGCGACCGCGCTTGCCGCGGGCAAACCGCGATACACCGCATACAGGAAATGCACTTATCTTCAACCGTACTGGACGGGTCGTCCTCCGGTATCGCCTTTACCGGACATTCCCGCGCGCACAGCCCGCAGCGGGTACAGGCCTTTGAGGATTTTGGACGGAAAGGCACGCCGTTATATTCCCGGTAAGGAAAGCCGCCGGGGACGGCAAGGCCCTGTCCGGGATTGACGCGCCCGGCAGCCTCCCTGATGCTCCGCGCGAACGCAAGCAGCTCCCGCTCATCTTCTTTGTCGGGCCGGCCCGTACCATAACAGCGCATGATGGAATGCTCCGCGACAGCCGAAACCGCCGCGATACAGCAGAATCCAAGGGGAACAAGGGTATCCTTAAGCTCAAGCAGCGTATCGTCGATGGCGCGGTTGCCGTAGACGGCAATCAAAACCGCGGACGCGCCGTTTCCCTTTATCTCCCTGAGCCTGGAAAGCGCAATTTCAGGCACGCGCCCGCCAAAGCTTGGGACGGCAATGAGGCACAAATCGCTTTCCCCCAGCATAATATTGGAAAAATCCCTGTTTGGGTTTGATAAATCGACCTCTGTTTTCTCACAGTCCCACACACTGCTGATGATACCGAGCACCTTTTTGGCGCCTCCCGTGGGGCTGAAATAAATTTGTACCAGGCGCATGGCGTCCTCCCCCTCATCTATGCCGGGCTGTTTCACCCGCCGAAAAACAACTGATTCATTTAAGTTTACGCCTGCCGCCCCTTTCTGTCAACAACTGGGGCAGTATCACGCCGCTTTATTCAAAATTTGTCTTGACAGCCGTTTGCGCCCGTGCTATATTCTATACATACCAACCGTATGTATGAAAGAAGTGGACGCTGTGTCGCGCAACAAATATCCGGAAGAAACCGTGCAGAAAATCCTGGAGGTCTCCTATCAGCTGTTTACGCAGCAGGGGTACGAGAAAACCTCGATACAGGATATTGTAGACAAAATCGGTATGTCCAAGGGCGCGATTTACCACCACTTCAAAAGCAAGGAAGAAATTCTCAACCGTCTTTGCGAAGGTATCTATGAAGGGGCGGACATTTTTACGGAGGTTAAAAATATACCGGGCATTACCGCTTTGGAAAAGCTGTCTCGCCTGTTTCTGTATGAGCTGCAAAATGAAAAGAAGGTAGCGCTCGACGCTGTGACCGCCCCTGTTTACCGTTACAACGCGCGCATGATTTTGGAATCCCTCCAATGCGCGGTAGAGGAAATCGCACCTGAAATCGCCTGCCTGATAGAAGAGGGCAACCGTGATGGCTCCATACATACGCAGTACCCGCGTGAAGCCTCGGAGACGCTGCTCGTACTGATGAACATTTGGATTAACCCCGCCATCTTCCCTGTGGAAAAGGAACGCTTTATCGATAAAGTACGCTTTTACCAGCAGGTACTCGACCGGATAGGCATCCCGTTGATTGACAGCTATTTTTTACAGGTCGCGTCCGATTATTACGACGCGGTTAACCGCCATGAATGGATACAGGAAAAGGAAAACAAAGAAGAAATAGAATAAGATTCGCCCATACGGGCGTTTCTTTTAACATATATACATACCAACCGTCGGTATTAAACCTCAAAGGAGTCTTATTTATGAAAAAAGAAAAACTGTTCCACCGCGATTTTACGCTGATGATTATCGGGCAAATCGTTTCGCTGTTCGGCAATTCTATCCTGCGGTTTTCCCTGTCGCTTTTTGTGCTTGACCAGACCGGCTCGGCGGCAGCGTTCGGCGGGATTCTCGCTGTCTCTATGATTCCGACCGTGCTGCTTTCCCCGTTCGGCGGGCTGCTTGCAGACCGTGTGAACAAGCGGAACATCATGGTGATACTCGATTTTACGACGGCAGCCGTCATTGCCGTTTTCGCGCTGTTTTTTGTGAATTCCGAAAGCCTCCTGCCAATCGGGGCGGCGATGGTGCTTCTTTCTGTTATCCAGTCGTTCTACCAGCCCTCCGTCCAGGCGAGCATTCCCGCGCTGACGAGCGATAAAAACCTGGCGGGCGCCAATGGAACGGTCGTGCAGGTGAACGCACTGTCGAACCTGCTCGGCCCGATTATCGGCGGCTTTCTTTACGGCTTTCTCCACATCGACACGATTCTCTTTATCAGCGGCGTCTGCTTCTTTTTATCCGCTGTGATGGAGCTGTTTTTGCGTATCCCGTTTGAACGCAGGGAAAAAAGCGGGAAAATCCTGCGTACTGCCCGGGAAGATTTATCCGGCGCGCTGCGCTTCCTGACGCATGACAACCCGCAGCTTTTTAAGCTGCTTGGCATTGTCGCGGCGCTGAACCTGTTCTTGTCGGCCCTTATCATGGTGGGCCTGCCCTATTTAATTAAAATATATCTCGGCCTGTCGAGCCAGCTATACGGTTTTGCGGAGGGCGCGCTCGCCGTCGGGTCGATTCTTGGCGGATGCCTTGCCGGGCTTGTTGCCAAAAAGGTGGATTTCCTAAAATCACATAAGCTGCTGCTGATTGCCGGCCTTGCGCTGCTGCCCATTGGCCTGGCGGTCATTTCACCCGGCGCGCCGTTTGTGTCTTATGCCGTCATCCTGCTGAGCGTTATCGCGTGTATGTGCTGCGCCGCGCTGTTTACTATTTTCGCGCAGACGTTTGCCCAGCGCGTAACGCCCGGGCACCTGCTCGGCAAGGTCGCTTCCCTGATTACGGTAATGAGTATTTGCGCCCTGCCCGCCGGGCAGGCGATGTACGGTTTTCTTTTTGACCGGTTCGGAGGCGGTTCCAGCGTCATCTTGTTTTTGGCCTGTATAGCAAGCCTTGTTATCGCTGTGCTTACCGGTAATATCCTGAAAAAAATAGAGCCTTTGCCGGAAACGCAGGCGGAGTAAAATACGGGGCGGGAGTATCTCCCGCCCCTTCTTCCTTATTCAAACAGGCTCAGCTGGTCTTGCAGGCAGGACTGTACCGCGCGGTCTTTTATAACGTCCCCGTCCTGTACCTTCCCATAAAGCAGCGCGCCGTGCGGGTCGTGCTCCATAAAACGGCGACGGGCAGCCTCAGTGCCGCGGTTTGCGTAGCAGTAAATACAGCCGTTCTGGCAGGTGCCGTATAAGCCGATGTCTATGCTTTCACAGCAGCCGCAGCCGGGGCGCTGGTTTTTGTCGGAGCCGAGCCTGAGCTTTGCCCCGCAGATACGCTCAATCACCGCTTTGTCGATACAGCTTGCCTTTTCTATACCGTATGCCGAAAGCTCCGGCCGCTCGCAGCAGGCCTTTGGTATCATGCCATAACGCCTCGCCGTATGCGCAAGCGATTGGGAAAGCTCCGCCGTTTCCCCTTCGTCCGGCGCACGGTACGGCTGCTTTATCCCCTGCTTTTGATAAAAATCGACAAAGCTCACCGTTACGCTTTCCGTACTGGCGCAAAGCCGCCTGCAAAGCCCTTCAAATTGCTTTTTGTGGTAAGCGGCATCATATAAATCAGTCAGGAGAATCGGGTCGTACCGCCAAAGCACGCGGCGCCGCCCGATTTTTTTGCTTAAAGCTTCAAACGTCCGGAGGATATCCTCTTTCGGCCTTAAAGCCGTCTCTACCGAATTGCCATATGGCGTGACCGTGAACTGTACATAATAGCGGTAGCCCATTTCGTCAAGAAGCGGAAGCTTGTCCATCATATTTTGGAAATCCTTCGTCCAAAATACAATACAGTCCACCTTTTCCGGCGAAAGCGCAATACGGCTGATTTGCTTTGCGTTCACAGGATTGCGCACAAGGGCAAAGCCCGCTTTCAGCCTGTTTATAAACCAATCAGAATACCAGTATGGAATGTCTGTCCTTCTGGAGGCCGAAAGAATCATACCCGTTCCCTCCTTTTGCTTATCAGAATCAAACAGAACATATTTTCTATTTTTATTTTAAAACGTGTGGGGGAAAAACGCAATACTTTTGTGCCTTGCGGACAGGCATTCACCATTGCGGGACGGTACGCATATGATAGGATAAGCCGGGTTGTCCCGGCGGCAACGAATATTTGTGCCGTTTTAATGAAAGGAGAAAACTTGTTTTGATTGGACTCCATACAAACGTATATAACTGTAAGGATTTACAGATTACCACTCCCTGGCTGCCCTGCCAGTGCGGATGCGCACCATGCCCGGCGCCCCCATGTTCTACGGCGCCCCCATGCCCGACGGCACCCCCATGTCAGACGGCACCCCCATGTCAGACGGCACCCCCATGTCAGACGGCACCCCCATGCCCGACGGAAGCGTGGTGACGCATAGCGCGTGTACTCCGGCTTATACCGGATTACGTGTAAATTCATTATCAGGCCGCAAATTTTGAGCTGTGCGCCAGGCCGTAACAGACGACGTGCTTACTATTGCACAGCCGGTTATCATGATTGAAAAAATAAAGCAGCCTCCTGTATCCTTCAATCAATTTGTCCCCCAACCCCTTATGACAAAAGGAACCGGTTGCCCGGTTCCTTTTGTCGTGTAAGAAGGAGAGCATATATGAAAATGGTGCCTGCATATTTCCGCCGGAGCCGTTCAGCGCAAAACGACGCATTGATGGTTTCTTGACGCAAAAGCTTCTTCAAACGCCTCGCGGCTGTACTCCATTTGCCCATAGAGCGGGTCTGCTATCGCGACGGTATCATCTGTAAAACCAATCAATACCGCTCCATGGTCGTTTGGGCCCCATTCTACATAATCGCCGTTTTCTGTATACCAGCCCTCTAAATCGCCCCTGCTTTGCTGCATTCCAATCGTCACCCATACGAGCACTGGGATATCCTGCTCCACAAGCTGATAAAGCTCTTCCGGGGACGCTCCCGTTAAATCCTCAGCCCTCATTTTGCTGCCGCAGCCGCCGAGGTATGCGTCTGCGGCGGTCACAATGGCTCCCGTGCCGCAAACAATGCCCGACACGCTGAAGGGATCTCCGATAAAATACTGGTTCAGGTCGCTGCCATAGAGCCTGCCGTCCTCCCCGGTATACTGGTTTGCGGGCACGCAGGGCAGGTACGCGGAAGCCATCGTGGCTTTATCCGCATCAAATCCGTAATAACGCAGCGCCATCGTCAAGGCGGTGATTTCACAGCCTGTCGGAAGCTCCGGGGTTTGCAGGATTATCTCAAACCCATCTATCAGATGGCTTTCCGGCTGCTTTGCCGGCTGCGTACCCGGCGGAATGTCCGACGGCAGGTCCTCCGGCGTCTGCCCGCACCCCGGTAAGAGCAGCGCGCAGCTTAATAAAACTAAAATGAATCCGGCAATTCTTTTTTTCATTGTACTCCCTATTTCCTTTGCATTTCCTATAGTTCCCCGCGCGCCTTTGGCGTACCGAGAAATTCCTTTTCCCTGTCACAGGTTTTTCGAGCGAGGCGCGGATAAGCCTCCTGTCCGGCGTATCGAATAAAGGCCGCGGATAACGCTTTCTCCGTACTCGCCGGGAAGCATCCGCTCTTTCAGCTTCCAGTTTACCACCTGAAAGCTTTTTTCGTCAAGAAGTTATTTTTTTCGCCGTTTTTCAATATTTCCTGAAGCTGTTCTATGGTAATCTGCCTCCTATTCCATGCATTCGGCTTTTACAGGTATTTTAAAGCTATCCTCCCTTTGATTTTAAGGGCAGGATAACACGCTTTACTTAAAACAAGCTTAAATTTTACAAGCAAAAAAGCAGGCTTTCGCCTGCTTTCCGTTTTGCCCCTTCCGGTAAACCTTACAAAAGGGTCAGTCCCGCGCCGGTACAAGCGCCGCCTCTGGTCCTTGTTCTTTGCGCGCAACCGTTTTATACTCCAGCACAACAAGAACGGCGGCCAGCAAAAACGCGAGCACGTCGGCAATTGGCGCCGCCCACAGCATACCGGTAACGCCGAAGCACGAGGCCAAAATAATAACGCCCGGGACAAGAAATATAACATCGCGCGAAAGCGACAAAATGGTCGCCTTTACAGGCCTGCCGATTGCCTGTAAAAAAATGCTGCTTGCCTTCTGCACACAGCAAAGCAAAATCCCGCCGAGGAAAATGCGGAAGCATAGGCATGCGTATTCGTTATAAAGCGCGCTTTCGCTGCCGAACAGGCTTACAATTACCTGGGGGCAAAGCTCAAAAAGAAGCGTTGCGGCAAGCCCGACCACAAGGTTTGCGAGAATGACAAGCCGGTACGCATGGAACACCCGCTTATAATTTTTCGCGCCGTAATTGTACCCGATAACCGGCTGTCCTCCCACCGCTATGCCGACGGAAAACGCGATGACTATGCCGAACACCTTCATGACAATACCCACGACGGACAGCGGGATATCCGCGCCGTACCGCGACTGCGGCCCAACGGCTGTAATCATATTGTTCGCAACGCTGATTACAATGACAATCGCGGTCTGCGTGATAAAGCTCGATATACCAAGCTGGCAGACAGTTTTTATTGTTTTTCCGCACAGCCGGAAGCTCTTTTTCTGAAAATGGAACGATTTCGGCTTACGGAAATAAAGCGCTGTTACAACACAGGAAACGGCCTGCCCGATGACAGTGGCAGCCGCCGCGCCCTGCACGCCCATATCAAACACAAAAATTGCAACCGGGTCAAGAATAAGGTTGAGTACCGCGCCGGCGACGGTAGCCGCCATGGAATAGCCGGGTGAGCCGTCCGCGCGGATAGCGGAGTTCATCCCAGAGGTAAACACAAAAAATGGAATGCCGAGCAGAATAATCCGCATATAGTCCACGGCATAGCTATAACAGGCCGGCGTTGCGCCGAACAGCTTAAGAATTGGCCCGGTCAAGGCAAAGCCAACCGCCATAAGCAGTATACCTGTAACAGCCGTCATGACAATAGCGCTGCCGATACATTTATGGCTTGTTTCACTGTCTCCCCTGCCGAGCGAAAGGCTCAAAAGCGCCGCGCTTCCATCCCCGATTAAAAGCGCGAGCGCCAGCGCCACAACGGTAAACGGGTATACTACGTTGGTCGCGGCGTTCCCGAGATACCCGACACTCTGCCCGATAAAAATCTGGTCTACAATATTATACAGGGCGCTTACAAGCATAGAAAGCACGCAGGGAATGGAAAATTTAAGCAGCAGCTTGCCGATAGGCTGCTGTGCAAGGTAAGCGTTTGGCTCTTTTTTGGTTTCTGTCATTTGTTTTTCTCCCTTCAAAGCAAAAGCGAAGCCCGAATGAGCGCAAAAAAGCGCAGCCTTTCCGGTTTTCACCATGAATAGACTGCGCACTGCTCCCAGCTGGACTTACATCTAATTATAAACGCAGGGCTTTTCCCCGCTGTTTATATTATACTGCATTTGCCGCCTTGCCGTAAGAAAAAAACTACCGTCAAAATGGGAGAATTTATGAGGGAGACCAACGCCTTTATTTTGTGCGTTCTCACGAAAAGATAGCGGCAGGGGGCTTCCTTTTCCGGGGTTATTTTAAATCAGACTCTTCCTTCAGCTTCTTTTCCGCTGGAAGCAGCCCCTTCTCATAACGCTCAATTTTCTTATTGAGCCGTTCAAGCGTCCTTTGCATTTCGTCAATCCGCTGCACAAGCTGGACGCGCTGCTCGATAAGAATCTGCTTTCTTGCCTCAATCGTCCCGTCGCCCTGCTGGAACAGGGCGATATATTCAATCAGCGCTTCTACCTGCAAGCCGGCGCCGCGCATGCATTTGGCAAACTCCACCCAATTACAGTCGTTTTCCGTATAATCCCGGATGCCGGAAGGCAGGCGGTTTACCGTGGGAATCAGCCCAATACGCTCGTAATACCGGAGGGTATCGGCTGAAATGTCATACTTTTTACTGACCTGCGCGATGGTCATGCCGTCTCCTCCCTTTTATTTCAGCTTACGGTAGGCTTCGTCCGGTACCGGCTCCAGCCATTCGTTTTTTGCCCCCTGTGCAGGAACCTCAACCGCAAGATGGGAAAACCAGCTGTCCTTGGCGGCCCCATGCCAATGCTTTACCTCCGGCGGAATATTTACCACGTCGCCCGGGTGAAGCTCCTTCGCCTCTTCTCCCCACGCCTGGTAATAGCCCCTGCCGCCTGTCACCAGAAGGATTTGCCCGCCGCTGTGATGGATATGCCAGCTGTTGCGGCACCCCGGCTCAAACGTGACGTTCCCAATTGCAACGCCTTCGGCTGTCAGCATATTCAAATAGCTCTGGCCGGTAAAATACCGCGCGAACGCTTCGTTTTTCTCCCCCATCGGGAAGACCGCGCCCGGTCCAAGGCTTTTTTCCATTTCCATATTTATTCCCCCTATGGCCAACTGAATTCCGGCACTATGGAACGCCGGCTTATCTATAGGATTTTTCATAGATTGCTACGCAGTCCGCAACCGAAAGCGGTGAACGGTCGCACTCGAACAGTCCGCCCATAGAGTCCATCGCGTTATGGGCGAGCGTTTCAAGCTCGTCTTTGGTAATGCCGTAATCGGACATCTTCAAGTCCGCCACGCCGCAGTCCTCCTGCAGCTTTGCAAGAGCAGTGATAAAATCCTCCGGTTTATCCGCGTTTTCCATGCCAAGCGCCTTTGCCATGCGGACAAAGCGTTCGCCGCAGACATGCTTTTCGATAAAGTGCGCAAAATACGCCTTGCTTATCATAATCAGCCCCGCGCCGTGCGGCAGCTCCTGATGGTACGCGGACATCGCGTGCTCCAGCGAGTGCTCGCTCGTCACGGTTCCGACACACATAACGACGCCGGACAGCGTGTTGCCGAAAGCCACAAGCTCGCGCGCCTCCATATCGCCGCCATCATGTACAGCCTTCGCAAGGTTACGGCCGATATTTTCTATCGCGGTGATTGCGTACATATCGCTCATGAGGTTCGCGTTGGCTGAAATATAGCCCTCCACGCTGTGGAACAGCGCGTCAAAGCCCTGGTAGGCTGTAAACTTCGGCGGGACGGTGCGCATAAGCTCCGGGTCGACGATTGCGAGCACCGGGAAGAGCGCCTCGTTTACCAAACCGATTTTCTCGTGCGTATCCGGATTTGTAATCACGCCGCCGGAATCGGTCTCGGAGCCGGTGCCGGCCGTCGTGGTGATGGCTACAATCGGAAGCGGCTTGCTTTCAAACGGTTTTCCGAGCCCGGTACCTCCGGAGATATAATCCCAAAGGTCGCCGCTGCTCGTTGCAACCACGGCAATCGCCTTTGCGGCGTCCATTACGCTGCCGCCGCCGAGCGCGACGATGAAATCACAGCCGTTTTCACGCGCGAACGCGCCGCCCTCCATAATGGTCTGCTTGAGGGGATTTGCCTGTATTTTATCGAATACCGCATACTCTATCCCCGCTTTTTCTAGCTGCTCCTGGGTACGGGCAAGCGCGCCGTTTGTTTTAACGGATTTTCCGTTGGAGATTAAAAGCATCGCCTTTTTGCCCGGCAGCTGCTGCCGGTAAAGGCTGTGAAGCTCCCCTGCGCCAAACAGGACGCGCGTAGGTACATACATATGAAAACTCATTAAAGAACACTCCTTTTTAAATTTGTTTTTATCCTGATACAAACATAACACCTGGAGTGCACTCCAAGTCAAGGCTTTTTTAAAAAATATTTGTTTTGTACCGGTTCAATTACTGCAGGCTGCCTGGATTCTTGCATTTCTCCTTTCTACAAGCTCCAGCTCTTTTGCTATCCATTGCCGATATTCTTCGGCTGTCTGCGGCAAAGGTTTACTAGTGAATTCGCCGTTTCCAATTCAAAAATGCACCTTGCTATAATCGTAAGAAACACAATCCTGAAGGTAGAAGTAATCTATATAGCCTTTAAAATCAACAAAGAGTTCAAAAAACTCCTTATCATTTTTCACGAAAACAGTAATTCAAAGTGATTTTTATGAAACCGCAAAACGCCCTCGTCGCGCAGCCTGCAAAGCTCCCACGACATTGCGCTGCGGTCGACGGAAAGGTAGTCCGCCAGCTGCTGCCGGTTGTACGGAATATCGAACCCGGAAGCCCCCTGCCTTATAGATTCCGCCGACAGGAAGGACAGGAGCTTTTCCCTGGTGGTTCGCTGTGTAATATGCGTAAGCTTTTCCGTCAGGCGCAGGTTTTTCTGCGCCAGGCAGGACGCAAGGTTTTGGACGACCCTGCTGTGGAACGGGCAGGACGCGCCGCAAACCGTAAGGATACGGCGTACGTCGAGAAAAAGCACAGCCGATTTCATTTCCGCCGTGACGGATACGCCCAAACGCGCGCCCGGCACACAAGCAAACGCCTCCGCAAATATTTCGCCCGGCGTAATTTTAGAGATAATATTCCGGTTGCCCCAGAAATCCTCCTGGACGATACAAACGCCGCCCTCCAAAAGCAGTATGACACAGCTGTTTTTATCCCCCGCGCGCAGGATGTATTCATTCTTTTGATACACCGCCTGTTTTGCGCTGAGGCATGTGAGCATTTTTTCCGTCTCCTGAACGGTTGTCCCGGCAAACAGGACAGAGCCGTGGATTAAACTTAAATCATTTTGCATTCTTTGTCCTCCGTTGGAAATACAACAGACTTATGCGACTGATTATAGTATGATAAGCACGCAAAGTCAAGAAACGTCTGCTTTTAGGGAGGAACCATTATGATAAGGAAAATGATACAAATCGACAAAGACAAATGCAACGGCTGCGGCCTGTGCGCGCAGGCCTGCCACGAGGGCGCAATCGGTATGGTTGACGGCAAGGCTGAGCTTCTGCGCGACGATTACTGCGACGGGCTGGGCGACTGCCTGCCTGTATGCCCCACGGGAGCCATTACGTTTGTAAGCAGGGAAGCGGCCGCGTACAACGAAGCCGCCGTCAAAGCAAGCCTGCGGGCAAAGCCGCTTGCCTGCGGGTACCCGGGCACGCACGCGAAGGCGTTCGAAAAAAAGGACGCGCCCGCAGAAGCAGAGGCTGCACAGCCGTTATCCTCACAGCTGGGACAGTGGCCGGTGCAGATTAAGCTTGTCCCGGCGAACGCGCCGTATTTTCATGACGCACATCTGCTGGTTGCGGCCGACTGCTGCGCATACGCCTTTGCGGATTTCCACCGGACCTTTATCCGCGGCAAAATCACGCTGATTGGATGCCCGAAGCTCGATTCAGTGGATTATACCGAAAAGCTTACGGAAATTATAAAAAATAACGAAATCAAAAGCGTGACGGTTGTGCGAATGGAGGTTCCGTGCTGCGGCGGGCTGGAAAACGCCGTAAAATCCGCGCTTCAGGCAAGCGGAAAATTCCTGCCGTGGCAGGTAAAAACAATATCGACTGATGGGAATATCCTGGAGTAATTCGTACAGGTAAATCAAAACAGGGTATAGAAAAGCGTTCACCAAAGGCGCCTGCCGCAATATTGCGGCAGGCGCCTTTTATTGATAAAGCGTGCGTAACCTGCAAAAAGTTAAAACAGCCTTTGCAGGATGCCCTGCACCACCTGTTTGAGCGCAGCCTCATCGATTGCCGGAAGGGCTGCGTCATACCGGTCGCTTTCCTCCTTGGCTTTTTTTAAAAAAGAAACGCCGGACGCAATCATTTCTTTATACGCCTTCTGCGACCTATTGAGCTCGGCCTGATATTTTTCATCCGTGCCTGGCGTCACGCATGTTTTGTAAATATCTATGATTTCGTCCTCGGGCCGTTCGGGAAAGTATTCATGCGGGGCCGTACTGTCAAACAGGCAGAACCCCAGCTCACGGACCGCGACAAGGTCAAGGCTGTCAGGGTCGAGCGAGCAATGGTAGATTTCTGTCCGGAAGCCGCGTGAAACAGCGGTTTGTGCTATTTTTTTCAGGAAGGTCGATTTTCCCGTTCCCGGGCGGCCTTTAATCAAGTACCGTTTTGGGATGTCCTTTGTTACCTCGGGAATGTAGTTTACATTGCCGTCCACAGTCGCCGCGCCGAAAAAGCGGTGTACCTCTGTTCCGGGAGAATCCAGGCCCTTCCCGTCAAAAAGCATATGAATTGTTTCTTTCGTCAAACGGTCGGCAGCGTCAAAATCCATATGTGCGATATAAATTTTTTCCTGTTCGTCATGAAGGGCGCGCGCATTGGTAAAAATTTCTCTTGCCCTGTTTATGTTCTCCTTTATGGACGCTATCGCCCCATCCCTTGCATTCGATAAATAATTGAGCTCATCCGGGTCGTAAGTGTCGAAACCGAACACGCCGCACGAACGCTGCGGAAGAATAATGCCCTGCATTGTGTTATCTAGGCAATGATGGACGATTTCAGCCGGGGTATTTTCCTCCTGCGCCCGGCTGTATACGCCGGAAATAATTTTTTCGAGGACGGCGTGCGGGTATCCGCTCAGGCGCACACACCGGTCAAGCCGCGCGTAATTAGAGCCATAAAACGACACATGGCGCGGAACATTGGAAATCGCAAAAAGATGTATGGTGGAATTCAAACTGGTTCCTCCCTTTCCTACTATCTATTATATTGTATTGCGTCCTTTCCAATTTAGAACTTGAAGGCGTTTTGAGCATTATATGATTTTAAACCAACGCGGTATTACCGGCTGTTTTCCCGCGTTGCTGGGGCAGCTCCCGGCGGAATTGTTTACCGCGGGTTCGGTATCAGCCGTTTTTTATACCTGAAATAAATAAGAATACCTGCCAAATCGGCAAGCGCCCACCCGATTGGAACCGACCACCAAATCCCAACCATGCCGACAACGGGAACTGCCGATAACGTATATGCAAGCAGCACGCGGCTTCCCAATGAAATAACGGTGAGCACAATGGAAATACCGGACTTTCCAAATCCGCGGAACAGGCCGTATAGCAGGAAAAGCACCCCGATACCGATATAGAAGAGCCCCTCAATCCGAAGGTACTCGATTCCTATGCCGATAATTTCCGCCTCGCCTTTCTTTACAAACATTTGCATCAGCGGCTCTGCGAAAACGCAGACACAAACAGAGGCGAATACGCAAAAGGCGCTCGATATTTTAATTGCCGACACCGTTCCCTTATGAATGCGCTCCGGCTGTTTTGCACCATAATTTTGAGCGATGAAGGTTGAAAAAGCATTTCCGAAATCCTGCGCCGGCATATAAGCAAACGCATCGATTTTGACTACCGCGGCAAAAGCGGCGGATGCCGCGAAGCCGAAGCTGTTGACCAGGCCCTGGACCATCAAAATGCCAAAGTTCATGATTGACTGCTGAATGGATGTTAATACGGAATTGCCGGCAATCAGCTTTAACAGGCGTTTGTCAAAACGCATATGCCGCTTGCTTGGGCAAAGGTGCTTTGCCTTAACAAAAGTGTAGCCGGAAATACAACCCGCCGAGAGGGCCTGCGCCGCAATTGTCGCCAGCGCCGCGCCCGCAACCCCTAAATGAAAGGCCAAAATAAAAATAAGGTCGAGAATAATATTTGTAACGGCTGCCACAGCCAGGAAAACCAGGGGAACGACCGTATTGCCGGCGCTCCTCAGGACAGAAGCAAAAAAGTTATATAAAGATACAAAGGTCATGCCGGCAAATATAATCCGCAAATAGGTCCGGGTATATGCAACGGCCTGGGCTGGTACATGAATCCATTGGATAAACTGGTCGAGAAGCAGGTAAGAAGCAATATTGACAGCGGCACCAACCAACAATATAAAGACAAAGGCATTAAATATGCTTGTTTTCATATCGTCTGTCCTTCCCGCCCCATAAAGCCGCGCGAATACCACGCCGCTTCCCATACAAAGCCCCAGGATAACAGAGGTCAGCAATACCATCAGCGCGTAAGAGGAACCAACGGCCGAAAGCGCCGCCGGACCAACCGTTTTTCCGACAATCAGCGTATCCGCCACATTATATAATTGCTGCAATAAATTGCCAAGAATCATGGGCAGGCTGAAAACAACCAGAGAACGGCTTATATTTCCTGTAGTCAATTTGTATTCCATTGCTTTACCCCGTTTTTTCACTTTGCTGCCATTATACAGCATTACAATAAAAAAATGAAGCCAGGCGCACTGCAGGCGATAAATCCTTTCCGTTTGCTGGCTATACTTTCAGAGTGTAGGATTACATACGTATTGGGCAGTAAGGAAGGAAAGATTTTACTACACTGCAAAATAGCCTTTTTTCGAATGATGTTTGCCCTTTCGGGCAATGATGCCGCACTTCGTGCGATGATACTGCCTTATGAAGAACCTTTTTCTGCCGTAACTATTTTTGCTTATCCTATCCATCATGTTTGACAATCCTAAAATGGGCCTTCCGACAATTTTCAGGGTTACTTGATTTGATTCGCATAATCCAATATAATGAAATTATTCATAGTGCTCAGCGGGCGCGGGCATATGCGTATAATTTCCGTGGATAATTGCTGGAGCGCTCAAAAGTAATGACAGAATTAAAACACCAAAGCGGCGGAACAGAATAGAGTGTCCCTGTTTTGTGGTATAAGAAACAACAGCGGCTGTTTTGCCGGTGGAAAGGAGAGACGAGGGTTGCATATAATTGAAATACAGCCCTTCCTGTGGGAAGGGATTACCTTTATTGCTTTTTTGCTGGCCTGCGCGGGACTGTTGGAAGGGCGGTTCGGCAGAAGGGGGAATTTCCTTGCGGCGGCCGGTTTCCTGCTCGGAATTGGCGCGCTGCAGGCGGGGCTGCTTCTATCCGGGCAGGATAAGATGCTGCTCCTTACCCTGCTGCCGCTGACAGCGTATCTGCCAGCCGTTATCGGTATACATATTCTGTCCGGCGCGGGCTTTTACCAAACTGCCGCCGTCTGGACGACGGGAATGCTGGTTTCCTGTACGCTTACGTTTTTACAAAAGCTGTCAGTTCGATATTTCCAAAGGCCGGAAAGTATTTCCCCCTTGCAGCACAGCCTTATCCAGACAGGATGCCTGCTGTTCATTGCCGCCCTGCTTTTACTGATAGTTTACCGATATTTACGCAAGCCGTTTCGCGCTTATGTTCTGCATAACCGTACCAGCTGGCTGCTGCTTTGCTTCCCTGTCTCCATGATTTTTCTGCTCTTTTCCTATTTTATAAGCACTACCACAAATTTAACGGTATGGATATTGATATCCCTGACGACCCTGTCGATTTTTCTGGTTATGGCGCGGGCGCTGGTATCGGCTGCGTCTGTCCGGCGTATACAGGAATCAGAAAAAGCGGTAGCGGCACAGCTCGAAATCCAACGCAGGGAATACGAGGACGTCCGCAAAAAAATGGAGCTGGGGCGTACCTACCGGCATGATATGCGCCACCACCTCAAGGTTTTGGAGGGGCTTGCCGGCAAAGATAACAATGAGGAGCTTCTGCGGTATATCGGCGGACTTTCCGGCCAGCTTTCCGAAATCTCACAGGAAAATTATTGTGAGAACATCACGGTAAACGCTGTGCTGTCCTCGTGCATCGGGCGGGCTGCGAAGGAGTCAGGCTGTACGGTAACGAGCTCAGTACATATCCCCGCCCAAATTCCCTTTGATGAAATGGATGTGTGCGTCATCCTGGCCAACGCGCTGGAAAACGCAGTTCACGCCTGTGAGCAAACTGCAGAAAAAGAAAAGCGGCGTATCCATATTACCGCGGATTTTTCAGACAACCGGAAAATGATTGTTTCTGTTGTCAATCCCTGCGACGCCCAAATTGAGTTTGACGCGGACGGGTTCCCGATTGTCCCAAAACGAAAGGGGCACGGCGTCGGACTGAAAAGCATTGCCGCAATTGCCAAAAAATATAACGGGCTGTTTCATTGCGAATGTAAAGAGGGCCAATTTTGGCTGAGGGTGGTGCTCTTTGATTCACAGGGGACGCCCCCGCCCGCAAAGAAAAAAGCCGAGCCGAAAAAAAAGGCTGCTGCGGCGGCGCTGTCCATATTTGCTCTTTTCTTCCTAATCAACTGTATGCCGGCCATGGCGCAGGCCATGGAAGGGATACCGGGGCTTGGAGCGCTGGTTCGGGTTGTAAATCTCTGGTCTTATGATTTCCAATGGGGAGGCACGGCGTTCCATGCCGCACTGCCGCAGGTGGAATTGACAAACAATCCGGACAACACGCCCGACCCAAACGATGTGGGAACAGCACCAACCATGCCGGCAGCCCAGCTGGAAGCAGAGCAGAAGCCAGAGCCGGAATCAAAACCGGAAGTCCGGCAAAAATCAAAACAGGCGGATACCGCGCCGGAGCAATCGAAGCTTTCCGCTGATTCCGGCACGATTTCATGGGACAGCGATGAAAACGCAGATACCGCCCCCGTTCTTCCAATCGTACCAAAACCAACCGGCCCTTCCCCCACACAGCCTGATAAGGAGCTGGCAGGGCCGCCGGATATCTCCGATGGAATCGACGATATCAACCGGCAGATGGAAGAATACATCCAGGAAATGCAGAGGAAATTCATATGGTATGCGGCGCGGAAATATCATGGGTATGTGGGGATGGATATCACCTACGATACCATCCGGAACGACGACGCACTGCTCTCTATCCGCTTCAACGCCACCCTGAACGCCGGAGGCTCCGGACAGTACAGCCGCTGCTTTACACTGGATAAACAAACCGGTAAGGTACTGGAGCTGGGCGATTTGTTCGTGGACGGCAGCGACTATATCGGTATAATCAGCACGGAGATATTAAGGCAGATGGAAGAGCAGGTAAACGCCGGTTTGGCCGACTACTTTATCCCCGGCGGCATCTGGCCGGAGGAAAGCTGCTTCAAGGAGATTGGCCCGGACCAGAATTTCTACATAAACGGACAGGGCCAGCTGGTAATCGTGTTCGACGAATACGAGGTGGCGCCGGGCAGCGCCGGTATGCCGGAGTTTATCCTGCCCGCCGCGGCGTTAGACGGCATATTACGGCAGCCGCCGTTAATTGGCGGCATTCAGGCAAAAGCGAGGTGACCCATTTGCTCAAAGTATGTATCTGCGACGATAAGGAGCTGGATATTATAGAAATCCGGCGGCTGGCAGACCTGTTTTCCAGGGAGCATCCGGAGCTGCCCATTCAAATCCAGGCGTTCGGTTCCCCCTGCGATTTACTCGATTATATTGCCCGGTCGGGCGGCTTCGATTTGTACTTGCTCGATATCGTCATGCCCCATCTGACCGGGATAGAGACGGCGAAGCGAATACGGGCGCGGGGAGAAACGGCGGAAATTATGTTTTTGACGACTTCCCGGGAGTACGCGCTGGACGCTTTTTCGGTAAAGGCTTCGGATTACCTGTTAAAGCCGTTAAAAAAATCCGATTTTGACGATGCGGTTCTATCCTGTATCCGGAATCTCGCGCCAAAGGAAAACCCTTCGCTGATGCTGAAAACAAAAGAAGGGCTCCGCAAGGTCCATATCCGGGAACTGGTGTCGATAGAAAGCTTCAACCACCGCCGTTTGTGCACGCTGGCGGACGGCACGGCTGTCGAGACCCCGAGCACCCTCTCTTTCCTTTTTGAACAGCTGCGGGATTACCGCTGCTTCTTTATCCCGCACAGGGCCTATATTGTGAACCTGAACTATGTAAGCGGGCTGACTTCTTCGGAATTGCTGCTGACGGGAGGTAAGCGCATCCCGGTCGCCCGCGGGACCTATCCCGCATTGAAAACGGCTTATCTTGAATATGTTTTCTAATTGACTAGGTAAGCATCCTTTTTATTGCATCTTGCACAGAAAAAATAACATTTCACGCAGAAAAAGCTACATTTCACGCGAGTGATACGCTTTTTCTGCGTTTTTTATTTATAATTTTACCAGCAAACAGATTTTCAAAGGGTATGCCCCGCGCATAGAGAGGGGATTGGTTATAGCCGCTCCTGACTATAACCGGCGCAGGGAAATCCTGCTGCGGGACAAAAGCGGCCAACCGGCTCCAAGCACCGACGCCGCGCCGCCGGTTCAATACCCTATTAATGTGAATGAGGGATGAGATTATGAAACAAAACAGAAAAGGTTTATCAATCCTGAAAAAGATGCTCAGCGTTTTGCTTGCCTGCGGGCTGGTACCCACGCTTTTCCTGCCCGGTATGACCGTATCGGCCGCTGGAGGGACCTATGTGAGCGGGCCGATTACATCCGGCGGTGAATATGTGATTCCCAGAACGAGTATAGAAATCACTATAAACACCAGCGAACCTGTCACCCTCTCCCCCGAGGTCCAAAGCGCTGTCTATGCCTATAACCATGTAACAATCAACTGTGTGGCCAGCGGCGTGGACCTGACCCTAAACGGCATCAGGATTTCGCTTCTGGAGGATAAAAACATCATCAGCTTTACCGGAAGCGGCAACAAGCTCCGTATGTTAGGTACAGATAACCTGCTGGCGAACAATCAAGATATGAGCGAGCCGGAGCCTCCGCTGGGTGGGACCCTAAGGGCTCAAAAGAGCCTAATCCATGTACCATCGGGGGTCGAGCTGTATATATACGGTCCGGGCAAGCTGTCTCTCAAATCCAAGCCGGACAATATGACCACCGGTAAAGACGCGTCTTCTATCGGCGGAGACGCCTACGAGAAGGGCGGCAGCTTTCATGTGATGGGCGGAGAGCTATACTGCATGGACGGCGTTGATGGAATCAATGACGAGGGTGGTATTATCGGCGGCGGATTTAGCGCCTGCTGCCGGAAAATCGATATCCTCGGCGGCCGGGTATATGGTTATCTGGCTTCCGGCCATATAAAGGACGACAACTGTGGGCATATAACCATCAACGGCGATTGCTTCGTGTACGGAAAAATTCGTGACGCGGAGTCACACTACACCTTCACCAAGGGCGTCTGGTGCAACACCGATTCTGCATTGGTTGCAGAAAAAGAGGGCGAACAGATTGTTCGGGGCGGCAGCTTTACCATGACGGAAACCGAGAAGCAATATATGTCCGAAACCCGGAACACCACCATTGAAAAAGGGGCGCAGCTTACGCTCTCGGCGCCTTTTCGCATGGATCAAAGAATCAGTAATTACGGCACGCTTGTGATAGACGACCCCTCCGTCGTCATTGCAACTGACGGTTCGGAAAATAAGCCCGGAGGAGCGTTTACCAACCAAACCACCGGCGTCATCACCATCAATCCGGACGCAAAGCTTCAAGTCGGCAATGGAGGCGATAGGACTGCCTACCTGTACAACAAGGGCGCGCTCAACATCGAATCTAACGGGGTGCTTCAAATCGATAACCAAACCTCTGGAGATGCGCTGCTGCATAACTATACCTTCGGCAGCATTACCGTCAAGCCGGACGGGATGCTCCAAATCGGCAGCGGCGGCCCCGGTGACGCCCGGATATTCAACTACAGCACCATCACCGTCAGCCCGGACGCGACACTCCAAATTGGCGGCGGAGGCTCCGGAAACGCCCATCTATTAAACTATGCAGACGGTGTGGTCGAAAACAACGGCACGATTTTCTGCCAAAAGCCCAGCCTTATCACCCCACTGGGTGAAATAAGGGGAAACGAACCAACCGGCGAGCCGGTCTATGAAGAAACACACACCTCTTATTATATCGATACGCCTACCGACACCCTTACGCAGGGCGTGGAGTCCGATAGACTGATATGGATTACCCCCGATAAAATAAGTTATTTGGGTTACGCCAATGCCGGAATCAAGGTTACTGCAATCACGCAGCCCCAGGGCGTAACAAACGGGCTGACCCTCAAATCGCTCACGTCCAGCGGCACAGAGTATGCCGTGGAGGTCGGAAAGCTCTGGAATAACGAGGGGAGCTTTCAGCTTTTTTATAACCAGAAATTTAATCGCGCGGTGAAGCTGCTGGGCAACGAACCGGGCGAATACGAGGTAACGTATGTGGTGGTAAATTTGGAGGACAATTCTGAAATCACCAGCAGTACTGTGAAATATACGGTGGTCGCGCCGCCGGTGGAGACCCTTTCCACCCTGACCGGAATCACCATAAACGGCAAGGCTATTGAGCACTTCGATAAATCCACCCTGTCCTATGAGGCGGAAATCCGCGCCGATACGGACGAGCTGACGGTGACGGCTGCCATGTCCCATCCGGGCGCCAGTTACACGGTGCAAAAGCCCGACAGCCCTGTGGAAGGAATCAATGTGGTAACCATCACCTGTGTCTCTGAGGATAAGAGCAGCACGACCGTCTATACGGTCAAGGTCAACAAGCCCAAGCTAATCGAGGGCATCAAGGCGCTGTACCTGGACGGGGAACTGTGTGAGGATTTCGATCCCCAGAGCACCAATTCTATCGTCACCATCAGCGACGCGCAGATGGGTTCCCGGTTTACATATACCTTAACCAACCCGTCCGACCAGGTGCTGTCCGATTCCTTAAGCAACAAAGCCCTGAAAATCGGCAATAATATCTGCGTTGTAAAAATCGGGGACAGCCGCGGCGTTTTGAAGGTACAGCACGTCATCACGGTCAAGGTGGTCAAGGGCGCCGGCGTTCCCGGCGCGCAGCTGAGCGACAATACCAATTTAAAGAGCCTGACGGTCAACGGCACAGCCGCCGTGCTGACAAACGACCCGGCCAAGATTATCAATATAATTTTGAACGACAGCAGGTCGGCCGCCACGCTCAAGGCGGAAGCGGAGGATTCCAAAGCGACGGTTACCTATACCGCAAGCCTGCCCATCAAACCGGGGAACAACCTGACAACCATCACCGTCAAGTCCTCCGACCAGTCCAAACAGGTAAGGTACACCCTCTGCATCCGTTACCAGACGCTTTCAAACGTACCGCTCCCCCCCACGGGTACCAGCGGCAATACGGCGCTGAAATCGGTGACGGTCGGCGGTGTGCAGGCCGTACTCCCCGCTGCCGGGTCCATCCTGGTGGATGTGGGGCGGATTACCGAGCAGCCGAAAATCGATGTGATAACGGAGGACCCGCAGGCGGCCGTACAGCTCAAATACCTGAGCGCAAGTGTAAAAACCGGCAACAATATGGTACAGATTACCGTCCAGTCCTCCGACAAGAGTAAAAAAGTAACCTATATGCTCGTCTACCGGGTGAGCTGAGGAGATGTTTATGGAAGCAGTCAAGGAAACTCAAGAACAGCAACAGCAGGCCGCCGCGCTGCGGCGGGAGAAGGACCGGGAATCCTCCCGGCAGGAGCGGGAAATACAGCGCGTCCAGCTGGAGGAATACCGCGTCCAGCGGAAAAAGGCGTATAAGCGCGCGGGGATTATCACCTCTGTCAGCCTGGCGGCTGTCCTGGTTGCCGCCGTCGGCGGGTACTATCTGGTCGAATACGCCGTTCCCGCCATTTCCTATTCCAACGCGGTAAACGACTATGAAGCAGCCTACGGCCAGGGCGATTATTACACGGCCGGGCAAAAGCTGCTCTCCTTTACCGACCATGACGGGATTGAAGATAAAATTTATGATTGCGGCAGCAGGCTCTTTGAGGCAAAGCAGTGGAAGCAATGCGTGGAACTGCTGGGCATGTGCCCGGAGCAGGCGGACAGTGCGGAAAAAATCCTGACTGCCTGTAAAAACCTCAAGCAGTCAGGCGACTACCTGACCGCACTGGACCTTCTGATGAAGCATTACACCGGGACGGACTATGCCGCTGCTTACCAGCAAATCAAGCTGCCGAACCTGGTGGCGGCAGGCGTGCTGCATTCCGCCTATGTAAAGCCCGACGGAACGGTCGGCGCCACGCGGTTTGCATCGGACGAAAACGCAACCTACGATGGGCAGGGAGAAGTACAAGCGTTCTCCGGCATCCGGGAAATCGCAGCCGGGTACAGCCACACAGTGGGTGTAAAAGCGGATGGGACTGTGGTTGTGACCCCTTATACCGGGGTGGAAAGCCAGGATTTCGGCCAATGCGACCTGAAGGATTTTACGGATATTACCCATATCGTAACCGGACGCTACTATACCGCCGCCATGAAATCTGACGGAAAGGTCGTCGCCAATACGCCCAAGGGTGATTCCATATACGGCGACGGGCAGTTCAAGGTGCTCTCCTTCCACGATACGGTGGAGCTGGCGGCAGGGGAAGGCTATACCGTCGGCCTGTGCAAGGACGGGTCCCTCATGTGCACCCAGCTCGACGAGGAGAAAATCCGCGACGCCGGCCAGAGAGATATCGGTGAATGGAGCGATATCGTTTCCATCGCCACCGGGTATATCCATACGGTAGGGCTCAAGCGTGACGGTACAGTAGTAGCCGTTGGCGACAACACCAACGGGCAATGCGAGGTGGAAGGCTGGAAGGATATCGTCGCCATCGCCGCAGACGCCAATCATACCATCGGCCTGAAAAAGGACGGTACCGTAGTTTCTACCAAGCATCTTGGCGCGCTGGAGCAATATTACGGCGAATGCGAGGTGCAGGATTGGAGCGACATTGTCGCTGTTACGACAGGAGGGACCCAGACCCTCGGCATCAAAAAGGACGGCACGGTCGTGGCTACCGCCTATACCGGGTTTGCCCAATACAACAAGGGCCAGTGTGACGTAACAGGCTGGAAAGTCGCGCTCCCGTGGGAGAAATCATAATAAGAAACGGCGGTGAGGAACATTTATAAGATTAAACCAACCAAATTCGACCGGGAGGATTACTCTTATTTAGGGCATGCGCGCCTGGATTTTTACGAAAAAGAGGAAGAAAAACAGCCCAAGCGCAAATATATTCTCCAAAAGGGCAGGAAAAACGGGCCGGAGGAAGAAAAAACACCCGATACAATCCTGCCTCTTTACTCCAAAAAGCAAAAGAAAGAAATGCAGAAAGAACGCAGCAAAAATACCAAAGAACGAAATAAAAATCTCATAGGCGGCGTTTATAAAAAGGACAGGAAAAGCAGGAAGGATGAAGTGATTGGCTATCTGTCCGACGAATTCGACAATGATTTAATGGTTTACGACCCCAGCTCTTTTTCCCATCTGTTTTACAGCGAAAAGGGGTATGTTCAGGTGGAGGCTGACGGCCGCGAGGATTTTGTCAGGGTCTACCGGCCGAATTGCTTCATCCTCTGGTGGATTTTGGGATTTGTCACATTGTTAGTCGCCGGCATCCTTTTGTTCAATCCCATCAAAGATACTATCGCGCCGAGCTTCACCCCGCCGGCAAATGTGATTGACGGCCCTCTGAAGGATTTGACACAGGAAGAAATCCAAAAACTCCTGCAGGACAAGGTGGATAAGGATAAGCTGGCCATGTCTATCAACGTTTCTCCGTCCAACGAGGCGGGGAAGGATTCCTATCTGCTGCAAATTGAGAATTCCCTTCAGAACCAGAACAATTTTTATGTGGAAATCACGCGTGAAGCCGACGGCGAGCTAATCTACCGTTCCCCCACCCTGCAGCCGGGACAGCATATAAAAGAGGATACCCTGTTAATTAAGCTGCCTGTCGGTACAGTGAAAGCGTTGGCGACCTTTTATTCCACAAACCCGGAAACTGGAGAGCTGATTGGAAAATCCACCATAGCTATCAAAATGGTCACGCGTTAAATTTGTTTATCATGGAACGGTACTGCCCATGCCATTCCATATAAAAATCTATACATATAACAAGGAGGAACTCATATGAAAAAATTAATTACAGCATGTTTGGCGGCCTGCATGGTAGCTGCTCTCGCGGTTCCGGCGGTTTTTGCCGATGAAATCACCAACAACAGCAACGAATTGTCAACACCGGTCGTTGCAAGCGGCCAGCCAGTTGATGTATCGGCCGAGAAGTGGACCACCACCAACCCGAGCGGAAACATCAACGAAGTACACGGACGTGCGATTGCAGCCCAGATTTCTGCAACGGTCGATATTACCGGACGCTTTGTCATTGACGCCAATAAGGATTATGATGAGGCGTTTACCCCCACCTCTTTTACAGTACAGAACACCTGTGCTTCTACTGCGCTGACCATCAAATTTGAATCCCTGAAAGCTAAGGATTTGACCGGACATACCAAGCTTCCGGTCGTTGCCAATACCCGCAGCGACAGCAAGGAATGGAAAGCCCTGGACAAGGATGAAACTCTTGCTGGTATTTCTCTTGGCATTAAAGGCTTGACGCAGGCTCCCGCTACTACGGTTGCTACTGAGCTCGGTCCCGACGCATGGTTCCCCGCGGAAGCAGAGCAGGGGGGTAAGGATGCTGCCCTGTTAATCGCGACCGGCCTACCGGCAGATGAGGGCGTTGTTTTCGAATTGCAGGCGGCTTATGGCATGGCGTGGGATCAGAACTATGAATTTGCTTATGATGCCGTCTTCTATATTGAAGTCGCGTAAAGAAATCGCATAATACTGGTTATTCTAACAGCAGTTTCCATGGGCAGGATACTGTAAAAAAGGGGCGCGGCAACTGCCGCGCCCCTTTTTGCAGGGCAAACGCAACGGAATGGTTATTCTCACAGTAATAACCTGATTCAAGGCCCCCTGTTTAAACCATAAAATAAGAGCAGGAACGGTTTTGTCCGTTTCTGCTCTTAAACATCTATCTTCATTTAAAAAGACAAACGCATATAAACACTTGGTTTATTATGCGTTTGTCTCCTTTGGCCCGCCCGGAGGGATTCGAAGTCCCTGTCACCCGCAGTATATCAGCACTATTTTGTATTTTGTCCGAATTCGTGTACGGATTTATTCTAAGATATAATTGTATTATTAACGATTTGTTTTAACTCTTCTATAGTTATCCATGGCCTTTTCCTATGAAGCATGCGATGGCAATTTGCGCAAACTAAAGCTAAATCATTTATTTTAGTTTCTTTTTGGAGTTCAATATCGGCAAGTGGTATAATGTGATGACACTCTATATACCCATCACCTAGTTCGCCATACATATCTTTAAATATAAAGCCACACACTTCACATTGCAAATATCCGTACTCACTTAATGCCCGCGCTTTTTTGGTCTTCACTGCTTTTACGTTTCTTTCTTTATATTTATGCTGTTTTTCTAAAATTGCCCCTTCCATAAAGCCTTCATCTTCATATGCTATTTCAATCTGTTTTCCATTCGTTATAGTATCAATTATTTTATTAGCGATTGCCTCTAAATGAACTTTATCATCAGCAAATTCATCAAATATTTGTCTATCAAGTCTGCTTGCATTTTGCAACCCTTTGCCAGGATATTCAATACTATAAAAGTTCATTAGTTTCATATGAACCCCGCTTGGATTTCTATATGTATCAGTCCTTCTCCCGTACTCATAAGCATTCAATCTTTGCAATAACTTACTTAATCGGACAATAGAATCCTCATGTACCGATAGGTTGTTGATATTAACTCTAAAGTATGTGTCCAAAGCTAATATTATTTCATCTCTAGTCCATTTAGGATTACGTGTTATTGTGTCCACATTCAATCCTCCAGCTATTCTTGATATAATCCAGCCAACTTATAAAACGTGTTCCGCTTTAGCCCCGTCCGCTCCATTGCCTCTTTGGCAGTTATTTCTTTCTTAGTATACCACAAATCGAACACTTCCGCCCAATTATCTGGATATTCGGCTTTTGGCCTGCCTAGGGCTTTCCCCTGTGCCTTAGCGTTTGCGATACCCTGCGCTTGCCGCGCTTTGATGTTTTCCCGTTCCTTTTGCGCCACATAGGCGAGAATCTGCAAGGTTAGGTCAGAAATAAAGCGGCTGTCTATGTTGTCCTCGTCCGCTCTGGTGTCGAGCAGCGGCATATCCAGCACCTTGATATCCGCACCCAGTTCGTTAACGATATACCGCCATTGTTCCTGTACCTCGGTATAGTTGCGGCCCAGACGGTCAAGGGATAGAACGACTACCAAATCCCCCTTGCGTATGACATTCAAAAGCCTTTGATATTCCGGCCTGTTGAACGATTTGCCGCTTACCTTGTCTATGTAAATATCCCGGTCAGCTATGCCGAAGTCTCTTAGGGCGTTTACCTGCCGCGCTTCGTTCTGCTCTTTGGTCGATACCCGCGCATAGCCGTGTGTTCTTGTATCCGTCATAGCCGCACCCTGCCTTTCTTTGTTAATTAAAGTATACCACATATGTTTGCAAAAGTCAATACAATAAACAAACATATTTATAAAAACAATAAGGCATTTACAAACATAAATTCAAGGGCATTTCCTGCCCGCATTCAATATTTGTAAAGGTGTACTTTTACAAACAGTTGAAACCACTCTATGGAGGGGGGCATGCTTAACATATGATTTTTCATGTCGAAAATGATAGGGGGGCTAGCTTTCGGGATTTTGCAAAAATCCCTTGACCGCAAAAACGCACCTCCCCGCATTTTCTTACCGACCTTGAAATTCCACTTGTCACACAAAGCGGAATTTCTTAGAGGGCGCGTCCACGATTTCTACATGCTATCAGGCCGCTAAGGGAACAAGCAAGAATGAAAATAAAGAAAATGAATAAGAGCTATAAAAAAAGTAAGTATTACTACTAAGTATACGTATATATATACGTATTAGGAGGGCAAGCGCGCTAAGCGCCGCGCAGCGGCGTGCAGCGCGCGGTGTAGGTATTACCTATAAGTAATACTTATAAGTAGTATATATATAGGTACTATGTATTCGTATACTTATACTATCCCCTTACTATAGTCTGTTTGAAGTCTCCTCAAATACGCTATTAATATAAAAGAATCACCAGCCATTTCGGACTGGTGATTCTTTGTGTTTTGTATCAATCCATGCTTACCCATGAATCCTGCTCTATGTCTACGTCAACGGATTCTTCCCTGTCAACCTTGTATTTCGCTATGGCTACCTTTACCGTTTTGGTATTGCTAAAGCCGTTCATTGTCCATTTGAACCCCATAGGGGACGTTTTACCCGGCTTTAACCCGTCGTCATAGGTGCCCACAAATATCTCTTGATTGCCGAATCCTTTGACCGTTTCCCCGTATGCGTCATAGCACACCACATAGAAATCAAAGGCCACAAGGTCTTTGTCCCCGGTATTCGTAAAATCAGCGTATAGTTCCGGCACGCCTATGGAATTAAAGTCAACCTTGATGTTCTTAATAGTGATAGGCACGGGCGCGGCAGGCGATGATTCTGCCTTGCTTGAAGTCGTTTTGCTGGATTCCGGTTGTTCCGCTTTTGATGATGTGCTGGATTGTGGCGGCGCGCTTGCCTTGCTTGACGGACTATCCTTGCCTTGATTAGAACACCCAAACAGGGAAACCGCTAACAGCAGGCATAACAGGCCGCATATTGTCTTTTTCATGTTTAGCCCTCCTCATACTTTCCGATAATAAGGCGGGGGATATACCGCGCCCAATGTTTGAGGCTAATACACCTCAAACATTATCTTATCATCCCTTAAAATAAAAGTCAAGGGGTGAGGCCATGGACACGAAAACCATAGGCGAAGTGATAAAAGAATATCGGGAAGAGCGGCAAATGTCGCAAGAATTATTAAGCGGCCTTGCCGGTGTTGATAGAAGTCATTTAAGCAAGATTGAATTAGGAATCAGAAGTCCCACGATAACCGTATTATATAAACTCGCGGAGGGCATGGGAGTCAATGCAAGCGATATTCTGAAATCAGCGGAAGAAACGGGGAAGGCGGACTGATACCGCCTTCCTTTTTTTGCCCTTTGAGCAAGCGGGCCTGCTTTTCGTCATTTTGACGAAAAGCAGGCCTTTTTCCTTTTTAAGTTCAAAAAACCGCATGAATACTGGATTTTTTGCATGTGTAACATGCTTTTTTACGTCTAAGTAGTGCTATTTACAAAGCAAAAACCTTGCGATATACTATAGTTACCGAAAGCGCTTTGGTAATAATCACGAAAAAGGAGTTGTCAACCATGACACATGAAAAATTAAAAGCTATCGCCTATGGAGCGGGCACCAAGAAAGCGGAGGGTAAGAAAATGGAAAAGGGAAAGAAAGCCGTTTCCAATGTCCTGAGTATTGACAAGAAGTTCATTGCGGAGTTCGCCAAAACCGCCTCTAACGAGGATTACGAGTGGATACGGCGGCGGAGCGCGCAACTCATGCTTGAAAAGAAAGCCGCCTATTTCCCGGCTTTCCGTGTAGAGTTTGCAAAGCGGTTCTTTCCTGAAATGCTGACCGGCAGGCACAAGAGAACGGCGGAGCCGTTTCTGGATATGCTGGAGCGGGTGAGAGCGGGCGCATAACCGCATCTAAATTCTGATTGAAAGGGGGCAAGCGGCATGTCGGCGCAAGAGAGAAAACGCAAGCATGAATGGTTTATCAAGTGTATCTCTATTAAGATGATTGAATGGAATTACGATAAGAAGCAGTTAGCCGCACTGTTGCATTTGTCGCTTGCCTCCCTTTACAATCGCTTCAACAATCCCGACACATTCACCTATAAGGAATTGCAAACCCTGTTCTACTATCTGAAATTCACACCAGAAGAACAAGCGCAAGCCATATGAAAAGGAACGACCAGCGGGCCGTTCCTTTTTCTTTGTCTATATGTCGTTCTCGTCAAAGTAATCTTCAATATCCTTTTCGAATCTCTTATGCGCCTTATCAAAGGTATGCTGGTATACCTTTTTGAGCATGTAGTCCGTGGCGTGGCCCATGCGCTCCATAGCGTACTTATTCGGGACGTTCTTTTCCAGCATGATAGAGGCGTTATAGTGGCGTAAAGAATGGTAGGTGTACCTTAGCCCCATTTTAGCTATCATGCGCTTGTAGCGGCTTTCAAAGGCTTCATAGGATAGCCCTATCAGGTTGCCCTGTTCCGGTGCTTCTGCCGGCAGGGCTTCTATAATTTGGCGCGGCATATGCAGGGTACGCGTGCTGTTGCGCGTCTTGGTTGCCTTTATGACATATTCCCCGTACACGTTTTTTACAATAGCCTTATTGATTCGTATGGTTTCGTCCTCTAGGTTGACATCTTCCCATGTCAACGCGCACACTTCACTTTTCCTTAGCCCCAGCAAAGCGGCAAACAATACCGGAAGATAAATGCCGTGGTTCTTGCTTTCCTCTAAAATCCGCTTTACATCTTCTGTTTCCGGCACTAGGATTTCCGGGTCTATCCGTTCCGGCAGTTTGATAACCGATTCATCTATGTCGATATGATTCCTCTGAAACACCCTCATCATCAGCCGGTGGGCCTCCATGACGGTTTTAGGGCTTCTGCCCTTGGCGTATTCGTTGAGGGCGATTTGGTACATCTGCGTTGTTACAAAGCCCGCGCGCGTTTCCATGAGCTTAGGGAACGCCCGCCGCCTAATCTTGGTATAGCCCAGAATGGTGGAGGGGGATAGAAGATTCGAACAGCTATCAAGGTATATATCCGTCAATTCCCCTATGGTCTTGTTTGCCGGTTTCTTCTTATGCTCCATAGTAATAAGGAATTCACTTACCATGTAGTTTACTTCTTTTTTTGTGTCGGCTGTGAATGTCTTTGTCTTGTATTCGCCTTTATCGTTCGTATAATTCGCCCTGCTTCTCCATTTTCCGTTATCCGCTTGCCATGTCGTAGGCATTAAAACCACCCCTTAGCCATTGTATTATAAGGATTTTTCATTGTCAAGTCGTGTACGAATCCGTGTACGAATTCCTTCAAAATCGCTGTTTTTTTTCGATTTTGATTGAATTTCTTCTAAAATCTTAGAACGGGCAAAAGGGGCGAAAACGCGAAAAACCCAGTGTTTAAGCCAAAAAAGAAGCCCCTCTCGCATTTCTGCGAGAGGGGCTTTGGCCCGCCCGGAGGGATTCGAACCCCCGATCTCCGGAATCGGAATCCGTTGCGTTATCCAGCTGCGCCACGGGCGGATGTTTTTATTATAGCTTTTTTCTTTTGCAATTGCAATCATAATTTTTTGTTTTACATTTTAATTCTTTTTTGTAACGAATTGACTTGCTTAATGGTAATTAGTATAATAAAAAATACGTGAGTTAAGTTCACCCAAGGAGGAAAAAATGAGATTCAGTAAAACGAACCGTGTGTTCCATGTTATATTTCTGCTCTCGTTCGGATGGATTGTATTAAACGTTTTTCTTACAATTGGTGCTCAAAACGTCTTTTGTATATTATCCGGCATAGCGTTAGCTGCAATTGCCATTATCGCTTATAAACTGTTGGAGAAGCATGCAAAAAAACATCATGTCAAAAATTATGACAAGGCGTTTTGGATTATGTTTGCCGTTATGCTTTTATTGCAGCTCGCAATGGGGTACCTGCTGATGTGTGAACCGGTAACGGATTTGGGTAAGGTTCACGCTTTTGCAAAAAGCGTCGCACAAACGGGCTCCTTCACAAACACTTACGATTTGTATCCCTCCGCACAGGGATATATGGCGCGTTATCCTAATAATAACGGCATTTTTCTTCTGCTAACCGGATACTACCGTGTCTTATATCTGGCCTTTGGAGAAATACCGCTTTCAGCAGGCGTCTTATTAAACGTAATTGCCCTGAGTGTATCAGTCCTATTCACTTATCAGACGGCAAAGAAAATATTTTCCGCCTCAGGCGCGTTTTTTGCCTTTCTGTTGTGCTTTTTCTTCCTTCCGTTCTATACCTACACGCCGTTCTTTTATACCGATACACTGAGCATGCCGTTTGTCATCATCCCTATATTTCTGTATATCAGCGCCTTGAAAACGAAGAAAACATTTAGAAGATATCTTTACCTGTTTCTTTTTGCTGCCCTTGTGTTTATCGGATATTCCCTTAAGGGAAGCGTTGCCATTATTCTCGCCGCTGCGGTTGTGTTCTTATTTTTAAGTGTACCGGTAAAAAGAGCGCTTGCATGTATGTCAACCGTGGCCGCCGTCTTTTTGGTCTGTATGCTGGCGTTTCATTCCTTGGTGTCAACACTAAATTTTGCGCCGGCCGAGGAGCTCAACGAGCAGCAATATCCCATGACCCACTGGATTATGATGGGGCTTAAGGGTAACGGCGGCTTTAACCAGGCAGACAGCAGGTTCACACGCAAAAGCGGTACGTACGATGAAAAAAGGGCAGCAAACATTGAGGAAATCAAAAAGCGCCTGCAGGATTATGGACCGGACGGCCTGTTCGACCATCTGACAAAAAAGGCTGCGTGGACTTGGTCGGACGGTACCTATTTTATCAGCAAACATATCTGGAATGAACCGCAACAGCCCAATATTATGCATGAATTTATCTTGAAAAACGGAAAATACCACAACAGCTTTGTTTTTGTAAGCAATATGTTTCATGTAATGATGCTGCTGATGATATGCCTTTCAGCCATAGCCTCAATTATAAGGCCGCGCATGAATTTTTCCGTACTGCTGAAGGGATTGATTTTCGGCGTTTTCCTGTTCTTCCTCGTCTGGGAAACCCGCTCCAGGTACCTTATGAACTTTACTCCAGTCTTCCTATTGGTTGCGGCCGATGGGATTATCGCGGCCGCTGACCTCAAGTGGAAGCGTACCAATAAGAAACGCTCCGGCAAACGGCTTGATACCCCGGCTGCGTGACATAAGCCCAAAAGCCCTCCGGAGAGAAATTACCGGAGGGGCTTTTTTATCTGTTAAAAAGAATCTATTCTGTTTTGGCAGGACATTGCCTTGCGGGCTGGTATATATATCTGGCTGAATAAATCTCCCTGCCGCCGGTTGTTTCAGAAATTTTGTCTCCATTTAACGAAAAACAGTTTTTTTCATAAAACAGCCGCGCCGGAAAAATTTTTTCAAAAGCCCATAAATAAATATTGCCAAGCCCATTGGATTTAAACTGCCCAGGGAGGCGCGCATCAGCTTTGTTCCGGTACCATTCCCGCACGCCTGCGGCAGAAACAATTTCGCCCCAGCCTTTGTTAATCGCAGTCCCATGCAGGCGCGTATGTACAGACGCCGGTAATCTGGCCGTTTTCACCTGCAAGCCAGAGGTTCGTCAATACGCCTGAGATAAGTACCCAGACCACTTGTCGTCCGTTATAAAGCCGAGATAATGCTGCGGAATAAAGGTGTACTACTTTTCCAGCGCTGGGTATATACGCGGCTTAAGTCGTCTATTTTGGTCGCATTTCAATGAAAACGCCTGATTTCCAAGCCGTTTTGCCCTTCCTTCGGCTTATTGTATGCATTACTGTGATTCAACAAGCGTGAATGAACTTTATAAATTATAAAAAGCGGCGCAGTAAAATTTACTGCGCCGTGTTTTTATTGCTTTGCCAAGCTGAAATCAAATCAGCTCGATTATTGCCATTTCGGCCGCGTCTCCCCTGCGGGGGCCGAGCTTTGTAATACGCGTATAGCCGCCGTTCCTGTCGGCATACTTCGGGGCAATCTCGCTGAACAGCTTATATACGACGTCTTCCTTTGTTACGAAGGACATCACCATACGCTTGTTGTGAAGATTGTTTTCCTTTGCGATTGTGATCATCTTCTCAGCCAGGGAGCTGACCTCCTTGGCGCGGGTGACCGTAGTCTCTATTTTACCGTTCTCTAAGAGAAAAGTTACCATCGCTCTGAGCATTGCTGTTCTGTGAGCGGTAGCTCTTCCCAGTTTTCTTGTACCGGGCATCGAAAATTCACTCCTTTACCTTGTGATTTGCGAATGGGCCGTTATCATTCGTCGTCTTTCTGAAGACTGAAGCCCAGGGAGTTCAGCTTGTAAACTACCTCTTCCAGGGATTTTCTTCCCAGGTTGCGGACCTTCATCATGTCGTCCTCAGACTTATTGATCAAATCCTCCACCGTATTAATGCCTGCACGCTTTAAGCAGTTAAAGGAACGGACGGAAAGGTCAAGCTCTTCAATCGTCATTTCAAGAACCTTTTCCTTGCCCTTGTCGTCCTTTTCCACCATAATCTCTGTGCTGTAGCCCTGGTCGGACAAATCGACGAAGAGATTGAGGTGCTCTGTCAAAACCTTTGCCGCAAGCGATACGGCCTCCTGTGCGTTGATGACGCCGTTGGTCCACACGTCAAGCGTGAGCTTGTCATAGTCGGTAATCTGGCCGACACGCGTGTTTTCCACCGTGTAGTTCACCTTCAGCACAGGCGTATAGATTGAGTCAACAGGCAATTCGCCGATTACATTGGTACCGTTGATTACCTTGTTGCGCTCCGCGGGGATATATCCCCTGCCCTTATCAAGGGTAATTTCCATATAAAGCTTTGCGTCGTCGCCCAAAGTTGCAATGTGCATGTCGGGATTCAGGATTTCAACTTCACTGTCACACTTTATGGAATCGGCGGTGACCTCACAGGGTCCCTCCGCGCTGATTTCAACCGTTTTGGGGCCATTGCAATGAAGCTTTGCGGTAAGTCCCTTCATGTTCAGGACGATTTCGGTTACGTCCTCCTTCACACCGGGAATGGTGGAAAATTCATGAAGCACACCGTCAATCTTCAACGAAGTAACAGCTACGCCCTCAAGAGAAGAAAGAAGCACTCTTCTAAGGCTGTTTCCCAAAGTGTTGCCAAAACCACGCTCCAACGGCTCCACTACAAATCTGCCATAGGTACCGTCGTTTGATAATTCCTCGGTTTCTATTCTTGGCTTTTCAATTTCTATCATTCAGCGAACCTCCTCCTAACATTGGGCAGTCTGCCTGCCCTGTGTAAACCTTTAAACGACTGCAGGATTACTTGGAGTACAACTCGACGATCAGGTGTTCCTCAACCGGGAATTCAATATCGTCTCTCTGCGGCATCGCAAGAACCTTTCCGCCGAGCGGATTCTGAGATTTTTCAAGCCATTTTGGAACGGTAACGAGCATATCGCTTTCCGCCATGGTTTTAAATCTGTTTGTCGAACGGCTTTTTTCGCAAACCTCGATGACATCCCCAACCTTAATTAGGTAAGAAGGAATGTTGACCCTTTTACCATTGACTGTAAAGTGGCCGTGGTTGACGAGCTGCCTTGCTTCCCTTCTTGTAGAAGCGAGCCCGAGCCTGAATATAACATTATCAAGCCTGCGTTCAATCGTGGTGAGCAGGACCTCGCCGGTTTTGCCGCCCGATTTTTCGGCCTTTTCGTAGTACATTCTGAACTGCTTTTCAAGAATGCCGTAAATAAACTTTACCTTTTGCTTTTCCGTCAGCTGGAGGCTGTATTCGCTCTTTTTCCTTCTGGAATTGCCAAGCGGATTCCTGTTAGAAGTCTTTTTGGAATATCCCATCACTGTGGGAGAAATACCGAGAGCTCTGCAACGTTTCGCAATCGGCTGCATGTTCTTAGCCATTGTTTTTTTCCTCCTTTATTATGACTATACGCGTCTTCTCTTCGGAGGACGGCATCCGTTATGCGGAATCGGGGTCACGTCTTTAATCATGTTGACCTCGAGTCCTGCGGACTGAAGCGCTCTGATTGCGGCTTCACGGCCTGCGCCCGGTCCTTTGACATAAACCTCAACGGACTTCATGCCGTGCTCCATCGCGGCCTTTGCGGCCGTCTCGGCAGCCGACTGCGCTGCATACGGAGTAGATTTTCTGGAGCCACGGAAGCCCAGCTCTCCGGCGCTCGCCCAGGAAACGGCGTTGCCCTGTGTATCTGTGATTGTAACAATCGTGTTGTTGAATGTAGACTGGATATGCGCTGCCCCGCGCTCGATATTCTTGCGCTCGCGGCGTCTGCGCACTGTGGTCTTCTTACCCTTAGGTGCTGCCATAGGTTAACCCTCCTTCACTTATTTCTTCTTGTTTGCCATCGTTTTTCTCGGACCCTTGCGGGTACGTGCGTTTGTCTTGGAGCGCTGTCCTCTTACGGGCAGGCTCTTTCTGTGACGAACGCCGCGGTAGCAGCCGATTTCAATAAGCCTTTTGATGTCAAATGCGACGTCGCGGCGAAGGTCGCCCTCCACGCGGCAGTTTTTATCGATATATTCTCTGAGCTTGGATACTTCGTCCTCTGTTAAATCCCTGACGCGTGTGTCCGGATTTACACCTGTTGCAGCAACAATGTCACTTGCTGTTTTGCGGCCGATTCCAAAGATATAAGTTAAGCCGATTTCGACCCTTTTGTCTCTCGGCAAGTCTACACCTGCGATACGAGCCATATCTGTTGCACCTCCGATAAATCGTTTATTTGTATTCATGCAGCAAACCGGAAGTTACAATTCGTTCCGGTTCAAAGAAAATGAAAAAGATTGCGTGCAGCGGGCGTATTTGAAGTGCCGAAGGATATTAAAATATCTGGGGCACGGCAAAGCCGTCCGAAGCGCGTGATATTTTTTATTTTAGCCCTGACGCTGCTTATGCTTGGGATTCTCACAGATAACCATGACTTTTCCCTTACGCTTGATAACTTTGCACTTTTCGCAAATCTTTTTGACAGAAGGCCTGACTTTCATAATATAATCATTCCTTTCACTAGAAGCTCTGTCGGTGGAATACAATCTGAACAGCCGTGTTCAGATTACTTGCTGCGCCATGTGATGCGGCCCCTCGTCAGGTCGTACGGGGACATCTCCACCGTGACCTTGTCTCCGGGCAGGATACGGATGAAATTCATACGCAGCTTGCCGGAAATGTGGGCCAGTATCGTATGGCCGTTCGGGAGCTCCACCATGAACTGCGCGTTCGGGAGCGCCTCTGTTACGGTACCCTCTATTTCGATAACGTCCTGTTTGGACATAAGCTTACCTCCTCATATTAAGACGGTTAAAGCTCTTCCCCGCCGAAATTGAACGGGTGGAGCGCTTCTCTGATTTGTCTGTTTGTCTTTAATGAGCTTGCCGGTATTACGGTAGCGGTCGGAGCAAGGTGTATGAGCTTCTTTTTTTTGGGCGTTTCGAGCTTACGGCGCCTGCCGTCTGAAAGTAACGCGCACGCGCCATCGAATCCGATGACCGCAAAAAAGCCGCCCTTGTCGCGTCCCGCTGTCGCTCTTACTACGGAACCTTCCACTATCTGCATCTGCTCACCTCATCAGTCGGGCCTGGTCAGGATAACCGGACCGTCCGGCGTGATTGCCACGGAATGCTCAAAATGAGCCGACAGCTTGCCATCTACGGTTACCGTCGTCCATTTGTCTCCGAGGACCTTTACACGGTGAGTACCCGCGTTAATCATGGGTTCAATAGCGATTGTCATACCGGGCAACAGGCGCACACCTCTTCCCGGTGTGCCGAAATTCGGTACGCTTGGTTCTTCATGCAACTTCGCACCTACTCCATGGCCGACGAAATCGCGTACCACCGAGTAGCTGCGAGCTTCGGCATACTGCTGGACGGCGCTTGCTATATCGCCAATCCTGTTTCCCGCTTTGGCCTGCTTAATTCCTTCAAACAGGCTTTCTCTCGTGACGTCCATTATCGCCTGCGCTTCTTCGCTTACTTCCCCGCACGGGAACGTCCATGCGTTGTCGCCGTGGAAGCCTTCAAAATAAGCGCCGATATCGATGCTGACGATGTCGCCCTTTTTGAGAGTGCGTTTTTTGCTTGGTATGCCATGGATGACCTCATTATTGATAGAGATACACGCGCTGCCGGGGAAGCCGCCATAACCGAGGAACGAGGGCTTGGCGCCCTGTTCCTCGATGTATTTTCTAACGACAGTGTCGATTTCGAGCGTCGTGACGCCCGGCTCGACCGCTTCTCCTGCTAAGCGCAGCGCTCTCGAAGAAATCCGCCCTGCGTCCCTCATTTTGGAAAGCTCGCGGGCAGTTTTTATCACAATCATAGTTACGCCTCTACTTCGGCAAGAATCAAGCGGGTGGTATCCCCGATTTCTTCCTGTCCTTCCACAATTGCGAGCTTGCCCTGCTTGGCGTAATAATCCTTCAGGGGCTCGGTTTCCTTGTGGTAAACGTCAAGGCGCGCCTTGACCGTATCGGGATGGTCATCCTTGCGCTGAACAAGGGTACCTGCGCACTTGTCGCAAACACCGTCTGCCGCAGGGAGCTTATACTCCATATGGTAGCTGGCGCCGCACTTTTCGCAGACACGGCGTCCGGACATCCGTTTGACGATGCGCTCGTCGGCAACCTCGATATCGATTACCTTGTCGATGACAACGCCCATTTTGTCCAGAGCCTCGGCCTGGGGGATGGTCCGCGGGAACCCGTCTAGGATAAACCCGTTTTTGCAGTCGTCCTTCTGGAGGCGGTCCTTGATGATGCCGATAACGACCTCATCGGGAACAAGCTGGCCCGCGTCCATATATGACTTTGCTTTCAAACCCATCTCTGTGCCGGTTTTCAGCGCTTCACGGATAATATTACCCGTTGATATTGTGGGGATGGATAAACGCTCGCAGATAACCTCTGCCTGGGTGCCTTTGCCGGCACCGGGAGCGCCTAACAGAATAATATTCATAATCTTCTCTCCTTAAAAGCCTTAATCAAGGAAGCCCTTGTAGTGGCGCATCATCATCTGGGATTCCATCTGCTTTACGGTATCGAGCGCAACGCCGACCAGGATGATAACCGATGTGCCGCCCATGGAAAGGCCGCGCATGCCGGTAGCACCGCTGTAAACAATCGGGAGCAGCGCGATGAAAGCGAGGAACAATGCGCCGATGAGGGTAACCCTCGACAGGATTTTAGCGATAAAGTCAGTCGTCGGCTTGCCGGGACGGATACCCGGGATTGTGCCGTTGTTCTGACGAAGATTATTGGACATTTCAACCGGATTATACTGGATGGTCGTATAGAAATACGCAAAGAGGATAATCAGGATGAAGTAAAGGATGGAGTAAAGCACTCCATTATAAGCAAACAGGTCTAGGAATCCTTTCAGGAAACCCTCCGGATTCGGGACAAACATCTCGATTGTGCTCGGGATAGAAAGGATGGAGCTTGCAAAGATGATAGGCAGGACGCCGCCTAAGCCTACCTTGATGGGCAGGTGGCTGCTCTGTCCGCCGTACATCTTCCTTCCGACAACACGCTTTGCGTACTGTACGGGGATACGGCGCTCCGAATCGTTCATAAATACAATAACCCAGATAACAACAAGGAACAGCACGACAAACAGCGGGACCAGCGCATAATACTGCATCTGTCCGTTGGAGCCGAGCTCCCAATACTGTCCGAGCTGGGAAATGGTAACGGGCATTCTTGCCACAATACCGCCAAACAACAGGATGGAAATACCGTTTCCAATACCATACTGGTTGATTTGCTCGCCGAGCCACATCATCAGGGCCGTGCCGGCTGTAAACGCGAGGATGATAACGGCCGCCGCGAACACACATTCAAAGCCGCTCTTGTAGGTTACGACGTTCGAGGCAAACAGGTAATACCAGTAAGCGGTACCCTGTAACAGGCCTAAGCCGACCGTTACATAACGGGTAATTGTCGCAATCTTCTTGCGTCCATCCTCGCCTTCCTTGGCAAGGCGCTCAAGCGCCGGGATGGCGACAGTCAGGAGCTGAATGATGATGGATGCGTTGATGTACGGGGTAACGCTCATTGCAAACAGCGTTGCGTTTGAGAAAGCGCCGCCCGAAAGTGTATTCAGATACGCTAGGATTGAACCGCTCTGATCAAGGCCGCCCATCAGGCTCTGAAGGGCGCTCATATCGAGAAACGGAACGGGTATAACCGAACCGACGCGGAATACTACGATGATCAAAAGGGTAAACAGGATTTTCTTTCTTAAATCGGGGATTCTCCAGGCATTTTGAATGGTTTTAAACAATTAGACCACCTCAGCCTTTCCGCCTGCCGACTCAATCTTCTCCTTTGCAGAAGCAGAAAAAGCGGTAACTTTAACGTCCAGCTTCTTTGTAAGATTACCGTTTCCGAGAATCTTAATTCCATCGAAACCGTTTTTTACAAGACCCATCTTGATGAGCGCCTGCTCGTCGACGACGGAGCCGTTTTCAAATTTCTCGAGGCTGCCAACATTAATCGCTACGATTTCCTTTGCGAAAATATTGTTGAATCCCCTTTTCGGGACGCGCCTCTGCAGGGGCATCTGTCCGCCTTCAAAACCGGCGCGTACGCCTTTGCCGGACCTTGCCTTCTGGCCCTTATGGCCTTTGCCTGCGGTCTTTCCCTGTCCTGAACCATGGCCTCTGCCGATCCTCTTGGCGTCCTTTTTGGAGCCTTCGACCGGTGAAAGTTCGTGCAACTTCATTTCTTCGCACCTCCTTGCTTACGCTTGACTTACCTCGATGAGGTGGATTATTTTTGCTACCTTGCCCTGGGTCTGGGGATTATCGGGTTGTGTGGTCACATCGCCGATTTTCCGAAGGCCTAAGGACTGGGCGGTTGCAATCTGGTCTTTTTTAGAGCCGATGAGGCTCTTTTTCAATGTGATTTTCACCTGTGCCATTTTGCTTCCTCCCTATTAAAGTATTTCTTTGACCGACTTACCGCGGATAGCGGCAACCTGGTCGGCCGAGCGCAGCGCGCCGAGGCCCTGAAGGGTCGCGCGGACTACGTTGCATGGATTGTTGGAACGCAGGGCCTTTGTCCTGATGTCCTTGATGCCAGCGGCTTCAACGACTGCACGGACAGGGCCGCCGGCGATAACGCCGGTACCGGGAGCGGCAGGCTTTAAGAGAACCTTGCCGGCGCCGAATTCACCGATAATCTCGTGCGGGATTGTGGTGCCCCTGAGGGAAACCTTCATCAGGTTTTTCTTGGCGTCCTCAATGCCCTTGCGGATTGCGTCGGGAACTTCGCCCGCTTTGCCGATGCCGAAGCCTACCGTGCCTTCGCCGTCGCCGACGACTACGAGCGCTGCAAACTTGAAGATACGGCCGCCCTTAACAGTTTTAGAAACGCGGTTGATGGCAACCACGCGCTCTTTCAAATCCAATGTGGAACCGTCAATAATAGCCAAAGTTATTCCTCCCCTTCTTAGAACTTGAGGCCGCCCTCGCGGGCGCCTTCGGCCAATTCCTTGACACGGCCGTGATAGATATAACCGCCGCGGTCAAATACGACCTCGGTAATTCCTTTATCTGCTGCTTTCTTTGCAATCAGAAGGCCAACCTTCTTGGCTGCCTCTTTGTTTCCGCCATAACCAGCAATCTCTTTGTCCAGCGTTGAAGCTGCCGCAAGGGTTACACCCTGTACGTCATCTATCAACTGAGCGTAGATATGATTGGTGGAGCGGAAAACATTCAGGCGAGGCCGCTGTGCTGTGCCGCTGACCTTGCCGCGCACTCTGCGGTGGCGGTGTAAACGTGCTGCGTTTGTATCGGCTTTGTTCACCATTTGTCATTCACTCCTTTAATTATTTCTTACCGCCCTTGCCGGCTTTGCCTTCCTTGCGGCGGATAACTTCGTCCACGTACTTGATGCCCTTGCCCTTATAAGGCTCCGGCGGACGCTTTTCCCTGACCTCAGCGGCAAACTGGCCAACCTTCTGCTTGTCACAGCCGCGGATAATAATTTTGTTCGGGTTCGGCACCTCAATGGTAACGTCGGAGGTATCCTCCATAATTACCTGATGGGAGTAGCCTAGGTTCATAACGAGCTGCTTGCCCTGTTTCTGCACACGGTAGCCGACGCCATTTACGTCGAGCTCCTTTGCATAGCCGTTTGTTACGCCCTCTACCATATTGGCGATGAGGGAACGCGTAAGGCCGTGGAGCGATTTGTTCAGCTTTTCGTCATTCGGGCGCGTTACTTCTACAACGCCGCCCTCGATGGTAACCGTCATGTTCGGGTGAATCTTCTGGGTAAGCGTACCCTTCGGGCCCTTTACGGTTACAACGCCGTCCGCGAGTTTTACGTCAACGCCGGCGGGAATATTTATGGGTTTTCTTCCAATTCGAGACATGTTCGCACCTCCTTACCAAATAAATGCAAGGACTTCGCCGCCTACATTCTCCTTACGCGCCTGACGGTCCGTCATGACGCCCTTGGATGTTGAAATGACCGCGATGCCGAGGCCCTTCATGACCTTAGGCATATCCTCGACATTGCTGTAAATACGCAGGCCGGGCTTTGAAACCCTGCGCAGGCCCGTGATGACGGAGGTTTTGCCCTCGCCGTACTTCAGCGTGACCTTGATGACGCCCTGCTTGCCGTCCTCGATAACTGTAAAACCTTTGATATAACCCTCGTCCGCAAGAATCTGGCAAATGGCCTTTTTCATGTTGGAAGCGGGGATTTCAACAGTGTCGTGCTTTGCCGAACTCGCGTTGCGAATCCTTGTAAGCAAATCTGCTATTGAATCAGTAATCTGCATACCGTTAACCTCCTTTGCTTACCAGCTTGCTTTTTTTACGCCGGGGATCTCGCCTTTGTAAGCAAGCTCCCTGAAGCATATACGGCAAATTCCGAACTTACGAAGATAGGCGTGTGGCCTGCCGCAGATTTTGCATCTGCTGTATTCCCTTGAGGAATACTTCGGGGTTCTCTTTTGTTTAATCTTCATTGAAGTTTTAGCCACAATATTCCCTCCTTATTTCGCAAACGGAGCGCCCATGAGCGTCAAGAGCTCGCGTGCTTCTTCGTCGGTGTTCGCCGTGGTTACAAAGCAAATGTCCATACCGCGGACTTTATCAATCTTGTCGTAATCAATTTCAGGGAAAATAAGCTGCTCTTTCAGGCCCATATTGTAGTTGCCCCTGCCGTCGAAAGAGTTGGGGTTGATTCCTCTGAAGTCACGGACTCTCGGAAGCGCGACGTTGAAGAGCCTGTCTAAGAACTCATACATCCTTTCGCCCCTGAGCGTGACCTTTGCGCCGATATTCATGCCCTCGCGCAGCTTAAAGTTCGCGACGGACTTCCTGGCCTTGCAGACCATCGGCTTCTGTCCGGTAATTGCGCTTAAATCCGTGAGGATTGCGTCGATTACCTTGGAGTTGTCTCTCGCCTCGCCGGCGCCTACATTGATGACAATCTTCTCGAGCTGCGGAATCTGCATGACGCTCTTGTAAGAGAATTTCTTCATCAACGCTTTAGCGACGTCGTTCTTGTAATATTCCTTAAGCCTAGCCATTTCTTATCCTCCTTAAAGCGACTCGCCGCATTTTCTGCAAATGCGTCCTTTTGTGCCATCTTCATAAAGCTTATGGCCTACACGGGTCGGCTTGCCGCAGCGGGGACAAACGATCTGGACTTTGGAGGCATACATAGCGCCCTCGGCCTTGATGATACCGCCGGGCTCGCCCATTTTGCGGGGCTTTACGTGCTTCTTTACCATATTCACACGCTCTACGATGACCTTGCCCTCTTTGGGGCTGACGGCCATAACCTTACCTTTTTTGCCTTTGCTTTTGCCGCTGATTACGATGACGGTGTCACCCGTTTTTACATGAACCTTTTTATCCATTTAGTGAGCACCTCCGATTAAAGTACTTCGGGGGCAAGGGAAAGAATCTTCATGTAGTCCTTGTCACGAAGCTCCCTGGCCACCGGTCCGAAGATACGCGTGCCCTTCGGGTTCTTGTCTTCTCTGATAATGACGGCCGCGTTCTCATCGAAGCGGATATACGTGCCGTCGTCTCTGCGCACGCCCTTTGCGGAGCGTACGATAACTGCTTTTACTACGTCGCCTTTCTTAACAACGCCGCCGGGTGCTGCTTTTTTGACCGAAGCAACCACAACGTCGCCAATGTTGGCGTACCTCCTTCTGGTACCGCCGAGAACACGGATGCACATTAACTCCTTTGCGCCGGTGTTATCGGCAACCTTGAGGTAGGTCTGCTGCTGTATCACAGTGCGTTCCTCCTTTTCTCAAAGCCGCTAAATAACTTATTTAGCTCTTTCAATAATCTCGACGAGTCTCCATCTCTTATCCTTAGAAAGAGGACGGGTCTCCATAATGCGTACTCTGTCGCCGACTTTGCACTCGTTATTCTCGTCGTGCACCTTGAGCTTGATGGTACGTTTGATAATCTTGTTGTAAAGCTTATGCTTTACGCGGTTTTCGATTGCAACCACGACGGTTTTGTCCATTTTATCGCTGACAACCTTGCCGACGTCGGTCTTTCTCATATTTCTGTCGCTCACGGTCTCACTCCTCCCTTATGCCTTCGCGCTGTTTTCCAGCTCACGCTGACGAAGTATCGTGTTAATTCTTGCAATATCCTTTTTCACAGCACTGATGCGCATCGGGTTATCGAGCTGGTTAACGGCAAGCTGAAAACGCAGTTGAAATAATTCTTCTTTGAGGTCCTTCAGCTTCGCCTGAAGCTCTTCGACCGTTAATTCTCTAAGCTCGGAAGCCTTCATCACTGCTCAACCCCCGTTTCCTCTTTTTTGACAAACTTGCATTTGATTGGCAGCTTATTCGCCGCCAGTCGCAGCGCTTCTCTTGCGGTCTCTTCCGGAACGCCGCCAAGCTCGAACATAACTCTGCCGGGCTTTACGACAGCGACCCAGTACTCGGGAGAGCCTTTACCGGAACCCATTCGGGTTTCAGCCGGCTTCTCGGTTACGGGCTTATCCGGGAAAATTTTAATCCAAACCTTACCGAACCTCTTGCAGTAACGTGTCATAGCGACACGGGCAGATTCGATTTGGTTCGATGTAATCCAGGAGGGCTCGAGCGCCTGGAGGCCAAACTCACCGTACGTGACCTTATTGCCTCTCATAGCCTTGCCCTTCATGCGTCCTCTGTGGACCCTTCTGTATTTTACACGCTTAGGCAACAGCATTATTTACTGCCTCCTTCCCTACGGGGTTTCCGGTTGTCCTGAAGAACCTCGCCTTTGTACAGCCAAACCTTCACGCCGATTCTGCCGTAGGTGGTGGCCGCCTCTGCAAAGCCGTAGTCGATGTCGGCTCTCAAGGTCTGCAGGGGAATTGTTCCTTCATGATACATTTCCGAACGTGCGATTTCTGCGCCGCCGAGACGTCCGGAGCACTGGGTCTTGATACCCTTTGCGCCGAATTTCATGGCACGGCCGATCGCCTGCTTCATCGCGCGGCGGAAAGAAATTCTCTTTTCTAACTGCTGGGCGATACTCTCAGCAACGAGCTGCGCGTTCAAATCGGGGGATTTCACCTCGACGATGTTGATCGCAACCGGCTTTTTGAGCATTGCCTCGCACTGAACGCGGAGCTTCTCGATTTCGCTGCCGCCCTTGCCGATAACCATACCGGGCTTGGCGCAGTGAATGTGAATCCTCACCTTGGAGGCGTCGCGTTCAATTTCAATCTTGGGAACGCCCGCAGCGTAGAGCTGCTTCTTCAGCTTTTTGCGCAGGTTGTAGTCCTCAACGAGCGTGTCGCCGAAGTCCTTGCTCTTTGCAAACCAACGGGAATCCCAGTCTTTGATGACACCAACACGTAAACCGTGCGGATTAACTTTCTGGCCCATTTACTGTACCTCCTCCTGTTATTCTGTTTCCTTGAGCACAAGGGTGATGTGGGACGTTTTCTTATCGATTCTGAATGCGCGGCCCTGTGCTCTGGGACGAATACGCTTGAGGGTAGGACCCTGGCTTACGGAGCATTCCGCCACGTAAAGTTTAGAAACATCCATATTATGGTTAGTCTCAGCATTTGCCATTGCTGACTTGAGCAGCTTCTGCAGCGGCTCGCAAGCGGCCTTGGGAGTATGCTTGAGGATAGCCATGGCGAGGTCGCACGGCTTGTTCCTGATGAGGTCAAGCACAATGGAGACCTTGCGCGGTGAAATACGGACGTAATTTGATTTAGCCCTTGCTTCCATTACCTATACTCTCCTTCCGCTTATTTCTTGGTTGTCTTGGAACCGGCATGGCCCCTGTAGGTTCTGGTAGGCGCAAACTCGCCGAGCTTGTGGCCGACCATATCTTCTGTGACATATACCGGAACATGCTTGCGGCCGTCGTGCACCGCAAACGTATGACCTACGAAATCCGGGAAAATAGTGGAAGACCTGGACCAAGTCTTTAAGATCTTCTTTTCGCCCGTCTCGTTCATCTGTTGAATCCTCTTCAGCAGCACAGGCTGTACATAAGGACCCTTTTTAACGCTTCTGCCCATAGTTCAAAGCTCCTTTCTGTATGCCTTACTTGCCGTTGCGGCGTCTTACGATATACTTGTCGGAACGGTTGTGCTTCTTCCTGGTCTTGTAGCCGAGCGCGGGTTTGCCCCACGGGGTTACAGGGCCGGGACGTCCGACCGGGCTTTTGCCCTCGCCGCCGCCGTGCGGGTGGTCGTTCGGGTTCATGACGGAACCTCTGACCGTCGGCCTCCAGCCCATATTGCGCTTACGGCCGGCCTTGCCGACCTTCACGTTTTCATGGTCTGTGTTGCTGACCTGTCCGATGGTCGCCATGCAGTTAATCGGGACGTTCCTCAGCTCGCCGGAAGGAAGCCTTAGCAGCGCCAGGCCGTTTTCCTTCGCCATGAGCTGCGCCATGTTTCCAGCCGCGCGCGCAAGCTGCGCGCCCCTGCCGGGGTAAAGCTCGACGTTGTGGATGAACGTACCGGTCGGAATATTCTGGAGCGGCAGTGCGTTGCCGGGCTTGATATCAGCGCTTTCGCCCGCGACAATCTTGTCGCCGACCTTCAGGCCGTTGGGGGCGATAATATAAGTCTTTTCGCCGTCCTCGTACTGTACGAGCGCGATGAACGCGCTGCGGTTCGGGTCGTACTCAAGCGTGAGCACCGTACCCGTAACGTCAAACTTCTGACGCTTGAAGTCGATAATGCGGTACTTTCTGCGGTTTCCGCCGCCTCTGTGGCGGACGGTAATCCTTCCGTAGCTGTTGCGGCCCGCGTTCTTTTTAATCGGGGCGAGCAGGCTCTTTTCAGGCTCCACCTTTGAAAGACCGGAATAATCTGTAACCGACATGTTACGCCTTGCGTTTGTAGTCGGCTTGTATACTTTAATGGCCATTTGGTTTCACTCTCCTCATGATGGCTTTGCGGGATTTGGCGTATCCCATACATTCTGCCTGTCGTAACGTTTTTTCCGGCAGGCTTACATCATGCCTTCAAAAAATTCGATATTCTTGCTGTCCTGCGTTAAGGTAACGTAAGCTTTCTTCCAGGAAGGGGTATAGCCCTGCGTACGGCCCTGGCGGCGAAGCTGCCCGCGGACCTGTACGGTGTTGACCTTTGCGACCTTAACCTTGAAGAGCTCTTCGACAGCCTTCGCAATCTCTATTTTGTTCGCCGTTTTGGCGACCTCAAAAGTGTACTTCTTTTCAGCCGTGCCCAGCATGCTCTTTTCTGTGATGACCGGGCGGATGATAATATCCTGTGCTGTCATTATGCGTACACCTCCTCGATTTTCGCAACCGCATCCTTGACGATAATGAGCTTGTCGGCATTCAGCATTTCGTAAACATTCAGCGTGTTTACCTGAGCCGTCGTAACGCCCGGGATGTTGCCTGCGGATTTGATGACCTTCTTGTCAACCTCGGGGAGAACGATAAGCGCCTTCTTCTCCGAACCGACAGCCTTGAGCATTTCTGCGATGACCTTCGTCTTGTAGCTGTCTATTGCAAGGGAATCGAGCACGATGATATCGCTCGACGCCGCCTTTGTTGAAAAAGCGGACTTCATGGCCAGCCTTCTGACCTTCTTGTTGACTGTAAAACGGTAGCTGCGGGGCTTCGGTGCGAAAACAATTCCGCCGTGCCTCCACTGGGGAGAACGTGTCGAGCCCTGTCTTGCATGGCCTGTACCCTTCTGTCTCCACGGCTTTTTGCCGCCGCCAGAAACCTCTGCGCGGGTCAGAGCCGACTGTGTGCCCTGGCGCTGGTTCGCAAGGTAGTTGACTACCATGTGGTGCATAACCGCGGCATTGGGCTCAATTCCAAAGATAGACTCGGAAAGGTCGATGCTTCCAACGTTCTTTCCCGCCATATCCAATACTGCTACATTAGGCATGTGAACTCCTCCTTCCCTTAAGCCTTAACGGTTTCGCGAATGACTACGGTACCGCCGTTGGGACCCGGGACAGCACCCTTGACCGCAATCAGGTTGTTTTCAACGTCAACCTTCACGACCATCAGGTTCTGAACGGTCACTCTTTCGGCGCCGAGATGGCCGGCCATCTTCTTGCCCTTCCAAACCCTTGACGGGGAAGAACAGGAACCGATGGAACCGCCGTGGCGTGCTACAGGGCCGGAACCATGGGACTCCTTGAGCCTCTGGAAGTTCCAGCGCTTGATAACGCCGGCGTAGCCCTTACCTTTGCTTGTACCCGTGACGTCAATCTTGTCGCCGGCAGCAAAAACGTCCGCCTTTACGATATCGCCTACATTGTAAGAATCGGTATCGTCAAAACGGAATTCGCGAAGCGTCCTCTTCGGCGCGACGTTCGCCTTGTCGAAGTGGCCCTTCATGGGTTTGTTCACCTTGTGCGGCTTTAAATCGCCAAAACCAAGCTGAACAGCCGCGTAGCCGTCGTTTTCTACGGTCTTTTTCTGAGAGACGACACAAGGCCCTGCCTCTACGACCGTAACGGGAACGACGTTGCCCTTTTCGTCGAAGATCTGCGTCATGCCGACCTTCTTACCGATCAGTGCTTTCTGCATTTATAATGCCTCCTGTAAGGTTATTGGTTGGGCTTGCCCCAACATGACCCCGTCTGCTTCGGTTGGTTGGAACTGAGATTAAAGCTTAATCTCTATTTCAACACCGGCAGGGAGCTCCAGGCTCATAAGAGCCTCGACTGTCTTGTTTGACGGCCTTAAGATATCGATAAGCCTTTTGTGTGTTCTCATCTCAAACTGCTCACGGCTGTCCTTATACTTATGAACAGCGCGCAGGATTGTGATGATTTGCTTCTCTGTGGGAAGCGGCACCGGCCCCGACACCCTCGCGCCTGTGCGCTTTGCTGTCTGAACAATCCTTTCAGCGGACTGGTCGAGCAGCTGGTGGTCGTAAGCCTTTAACCTTATCCTTATCTTTTCCTTGACTGCCACATGAATCGCCTCCTTAAAATATTAGTTGGCGGGCGCCGCTTTTCGAAATCCGTAACACCCTGCCGGGTGTTCCTTCATGAGCATTTTAAAAACCGAGTTGACCTGCAGTCAGCCCGGGTAGCCGAAAAGCGCCAGAACATCACAAGGCACAGCAACCCTACGCGCCGTCATGGTGTTCTAAAAGTTATCTTTGTCGCCCGGTTTAAAATCGGACATACTCCACGGAAAAACCGGCCCCAAGGGCCGCAACCTCCCGCTTCATCGCATATCTGTTGCAGTCACGCATTGGTTATTATATCATATAGATATAGCTGCGGCAACAAAATGTTCGAATTTATGTTTATAGAACTTACAAGCAATTTTCTTTCTGTTTTTGTACAAATTTTACATTTTAAAGATAGCCTGCTGAAATATGGGTAACGGCAGGCACTCGTACCTATTTAGCTGAGGATGTCAAAAAGGGAGGCATAACGCCTCCCTTTTTGACTAATCAGACTTTAAAAAAACAAAGAAATGAATGGACGAAATTAAAATCAGAAATCCCATGTGAAGTCGGTGTACGAAAGCGTCTTATCCTCACCTGTCGCGATAAAGACATCGGCTGACGAAACCTTGTTTGAGATGTTCTGATAGGCATTTACCGTTACTGTGGAGCCGAGCGGCAGGTTCACCGACAGGCTCTCGAGCGGCGTGGACAGCACCCCTGAGATGCCGGTCTGCTTATTGTAGTCGCCCTTTGCAAAGTGGAAACGGTATGCCATAAAGTAAGTATTGGTATCGACGCGCAGGGTATTGTCTTTGCCCTTGACATGCGTAAAGGAGTAAACCTTTGTGCCCGCAAGCCCCTGGCCGTCGTCCGTATAGGTATCGGTGTCCCAATTATTCGTACACATCTGAAAGCGGATAGTGCCGCCGGCAGGCATCTCGAATTTGTCGCCGTTTTTCAGGATGGTGCCATCCTGAAGCCTGACTGACATTCTTTTGGGAATCACCGTCGCAATCTCCGTCATTTCCGCGTCTTCACCGGGAAAAATCCCTGCCGACGCTTCGAAATAAAGGTTAGTACCCTGGGAAAAATATATATCATAAATTAAGGATTTGTCAATGTTGTCTTGGTCCAATGTGGAAATTGCCTGATTCTGAACCAAGGTAATGTCGGAGCGTACTCCGTTTTTCATTTTATAGCCTTGAATCTCGTTCAGCGTCTTCCAGCTGACGCCGCCAAGCTTATCGCCGTTATATTTCATCGCGGTAAAGCTTTTTACCTGAAACGGCTGCCCGGTTGTAATGGTATCTGTTCTCTCCTGCGCGTCGGTATTATAAAACCGAACGCCCTTTTGATACATTTCATCACTGATACGGTAGGTAATCGTCGATTCGGCAGCGGAAGCAGGTTCGCTGAAGGATTCAGCTGTCTGCGCCGAAGGTTCTGTCGGAACCTCCTCTTGTACGGCAAACGCCGTTACAGATGATGTGGCTGCCATGATAAGGGCAAGCACAAAAGCAAAACGCCTTTTTTTCACAACCAACCATCCTTCCAGTAAATAAAAAAAGCTGCAATTCTACCTTCGGTTAAAATTGCAACTTGACGATCATAGATAAAAGTTTTTATCCTTAGACTCAGAGCTTTGCGTCTCATCCTTTCGAATGATTTGCTAAATATTTACTTTGTACTTATATAATAACCGCACAAACCCTTTTTGTCAACAAAAAATAGCTATTATTCTTATCTTTGTGGAACAGCGATGTAAATTTGCTGTTTAAACTTGGCATTTTATTCCAAAATCACATAATTTCGTCAAATTATCCGACATTTTTTAAATTAGAGAAAATTCAGGCCATAAAAGCGGCCTCGAACCAGTGCTCGTCCGGCCGGCATTGTGAAGGAGGCCGCCGGCCGGACCACCCATCCAAATTTCCCTTCCCATTATATATACCGCCGCCGCCCGCGAAAGGTTACACTTTATTTGATTTATTTTCTGCACTTGCTATGCCGGGACAATTTGTCTATAATCCTATTGCAGGCGTTTCTTCTTTTCTTTTACGAAAGAAGGTTGAGGTTTTTCATTCTATTACGCCATGCTAAAATTTATTCATTCAGAAAAGCATTTGTAAGGAGGGCCCGTATTTATGATGAATCCCATCGTTATGGCTGCGTAAGCAGGGCTGTCGCAGCGATTAAAAAAACACGTGTGCAGATAGCCTTTGCTGTCCCTTTATAAAGAAATCAGGATTGGGAGCGCAAAATGAGCTATATAAAAGCAGCACATGTTCTGCCGCAGGAATTGCTCACAAAGATTCAGGAATACGTGGACGGTGAATTCATCTATATTCCAAGGATTCCCGCAAATAAAAGGGATTGGGGAGACAAAACCACGACCCGGCGGGAACTGCAGGAAAGGAACGCGCGTATTTATACGGATTACCTTTCCGGGGAACGAATGGAAACGCTGGCTGAAAATTACTACTTATCCTTAAAAAGTATTCAAAGAATCATTGGGCAGATGAAAAAAGAACATAAAAGTTAAATTTGCAGGCCGGTACGGTTATAAGCTGTACCGGCCCTTTTCCCGCCTTTTTTTAAGATACAACAATTAGGTTGGGTACAGGGAATTCCAATGCTACAATTTAGCCATAATAATGAAGGCGGAAGGCCTGTTACGAAAGGATTTCAATCATTCTAGCGATGGCTCCATTTTTCCGCTTAAATAAGGAATTATCAGGATGAAGAAAATTATTTGGAACGTCCGGCCCCAAGCCGCGCCGGTTGTACTGAGGCATTGCAAAAAATGCGGAAAAAAAATGGAGTTCGCCTGTTCCCGGCAATTCCGTGTGAACGCCCAGCACAGGCGGCTGGACGTTTGGCTTATATATAAATGCAGGAATTGCAGCAGTACCTGGAACGCGGAAATTTATTCCCGCGTCTCCCCGCAATCCCTTCCTCCAAGCCTGCTGGACGGGTTCCACCGCAACAGCGGGGAGCTTGCCGCGCGGTATGCTGCAGACGCGGGCCTACTGCAAAATGCCGGGGCTGAAATCAAACTGCCACAATATATAATAGAAGGCGAAGCTTTTTCCTTTGGTGAAATTATAGAGCTTACAATCAATTGTGAGTACCCGCTGCCGGTAAAGGTTTCTGCTATCGTGCGCGAGAAGCTGCGTCTGTCAAACAAAGAATATACAAAGCTTATACAGGAAGGGAAGATAACGGGCGGCTCCGGACAAAATTTGCAAAAATGCAAGCTAAACGGGGGCATTGTCCTTCTTTTTAAATAAAAAAGCCTGTTTTTACTATGGAAACGGATAAATAAGGCGGGGGATTTGGACCGTACGTCCAAATCCCCCGCCTGCAGCTCTTATAAAACCTTTGAAAGAAAGCTCTTGAGCCGTTCGCTCTTCGGGTGGGTAAAAATTTCGTCCGGCGTGTTTTCCTCGATGATTTTGCCCTCATCCATAAAAATCACGCGGGAAGCCGCTTCCCTCGCAAAGCCCATTTCATGCGTAACGACGGCCATCGTCATGCCGTCCTTTGCAAGGCCCTGCATAACCTCGAGCACTTCGCCGACCATCTCCGGGTCGAGCGCGGAGGTCGGCTCGTCGAACAGCATCACATCGGGATGCATGCACAGCGCGCGCACAATAGCGATACGCTGCTTCTGCCCGCCGGAAAGCTGGGACGGGTAGGCGCCCGCCCTGTCGGATAGGCCGACGCGCGTCAGAAGCTCCATCGCTTCCTTTTCCGCCTGTTCCCTGCTGAGCTTTAGCAGCTTCATGGGCGCAATCGCCATATTCTTTAGAATCGACATGTTCGGAAAGAGATTGAAATGCTGGAACACCATACCCATCTTCTGGCGGTGCTTGTTGATATCGACAGAAGGGTCGGTAATATCGACGCCCTCAAAAAAAATCTTCCCTTCCGTGGGATGCTCGAGCAGGTTCAAAGAACGCAGCAGCGTCGATTTACCGGAGCCTGACGGACCGATAATGACGACGACCTCGCCCTTCTGGATTTCCAGGTTGATATCGGAGAGCGCATGGAGCGCGCCAAAGCTCTTGCCGAGATGCTCCACGCGTACAAGCGCGTTTGTATCAGTGGTCACTGCTGCGAAGCCTCCTTTCAAGCCTGCCGACAAGCTTAGTCAGAATCATGACGACGACAAGGTAGATTACCGCGACGGCAATCAGCGGCATGAACGCCTCGTAGGTGACGCTCCTAATCCTGTCGCCCATATAGGTCAAATCCGCAATCGCGATATAGCCGGAAACAGAGGTTTCCTTTAATAATACGATAAATTCGTTCGCAAGCGCGGGCAGTACGTTCTTAAACGCCTGCGGCAGGATAATATAGCGCATGGTCTGCACATAATTGAAGCCTAAGCTCCTGCCCGCCTCAAACTGCCCCTTGTCAACCGACATAATGCCGGAGCGGACAATTTCAGCGACGTACGCGCCGGAATTGATGCCGAACGCAATCACCGCGACGATAACCTTGTCCACATCGAACGCCTGAAATATCACGTAATAAATAATCATCAGCTGAACGACGACAGGCGTGCCGCGAATGACCGTCAGGTAAACGTTGCACAGCCAGTTGAAGAAAAGCAGCACGCGGTCGGAAAATGTACGCTCCTTTTTGCTTTTGCCCTTTACGGTCTTGTCGGTCGTAGACCGCACAATCGCAATAAGGAAGCCCAGTACAATACCGAGGATAACGGCAAACAGCGTAATCTCAAGCGTTACGCCGAGACCCTTTAAAAGCCATGTCCACCGGTCGTCCTGTATAAAATTCTGGCTAAAGCTGTCCCAAAAGCCCTGCATAGAACCACCGTCCCAACAAACGGTGAGGCTGCCGTTTTAAGACAGCCTCACCGGAATGTTTTAAATTTTATTTGCTTCTGACAATAATAACCTGCCTTGCGGACGCGTATGTATCGGTAAACGCGACGTTCTTCAGGCGGTCTTCCGTAACAGTCATACCCGCTACACCGATATCGGCCTTGCCGGTAGTAACAGCGGTGATGATTGCGTCAAACTTCATGTCTTCAATCTTGAGCTCCATGCCGAGCTTGTCGGCAACCGCCTGGGCCATGTCGGCGTCGATTCCAACGATGTCGTTGCCTTCGGTGTACTCATACGGCGGGAACTGCGCGTTTGTAGCCATGACGAGCTTTCCGTTGTCCCTCTTTGTGCCTTCCGGAGAAGCGTACTTATAGGAGCCCTTTGTGTCGTCGCCGATGTAATTGTCGATAATCTTCTGGATGGTGCCGTCGGCCTTGAGCTCAGAAAGCGCTTTGTTGATTTTATCTTTAAGCTCTGTATTGTCCTTTTTCAGGGCAATCGCGTATTCCTCTTTATCAAAGGAATCGTCGAGGATTTTCAGTTCCGTGTTTTTCTCCACAAAAACCTTTGCGGGCTCCTCGTCAATAATAACACAATCGATTTTACCCTGTTTGAGCGCCTGGACTGCGTCGAGGCCCTTTGTATAGCGTTCGACCGTAGAACCTTCTTTTTCATAGTCGGATGCGTAAATGTCGCCGGTTGTGCCCATCTGTACGCCGATTTTCTTTCCGGGCAGGTCCTTCTGGCTAAAAACCGTGTTTGCCGGGACATTTGCCGAACAGGACGCCGCCGCAAACGCGAGCATGACGGCCGCAAGCACGACTGCCGCCGCTTTTGTTACCTTGTTCATGTTGTTTCTCCTCCATTATGGCTGTTTTCGTTTTTGCCGCATAAAGCGGCTATTATATTCATTATATCTGTTTTCAGCCGTTGCGCAAGAGGTTTGCGGAAAAAACTCCGGATTTTCCTTATTTCCGTCATAAACAGCACATGCGCGGAAAAGCTAATTACGGGGTGATAATATGCCGGATATGCTCTATCCAAATACACCGCTGGGAATGTCCATGATGGCGGCGCACGACACAGACCTTGGCAGCTATTTTCTTTCCCTGCCTGACGAGGTCAAGGAAGCAATCAATCAAAACGCCGCGCAAATCCACAGCGCGGACGATATGAAGAGAATCGCGCAGGAATTTATGGACAAATCAGCGGAGCATCATAACGACCGATAATACGATTGAGCCGACAATCAAAGCGGCGCACACGATGGCAACCGTCCTGACAAACAGTGTGCGCCTGTTTGTTTTGGTTTTTCCCCTCTGCATATAAAAACCTTCCTTCCGCTTTCTTTTATTGTTTCATAATAAGCGATTTTGAACCGTTTTTCAAGCAGTTCCAGGCATTGCGCAAAAAAAGCGGCCTTGCTATACTTATAATATATAGGAAAGGAAGCGGGAAACATGATTCATTTATATTACGGCGACGGAAAAGGAAAAACGACGGCGGCCGTCGGGCTTGCCGTCCGGGCGGCGGGCGCCGGCCTGCGCGTGCTGTTCGTCCAATTCCTGAAAAGCTCAATAAGCGGGGAACGCGCCGCCTTAAAAGAAATAAAAAACATAACGCTTACGCCCTGCCCGGAAAGCGTTCCGTTTACCTTCCAGATGAAGCCGGAAGAGCTTAAGCGCTTTACAGAGGAATATCGCCTTTTATTTAAAAAGGCCGTTTCAAAGGAAAGCCTTGACCGGTTCGACATGGTTGTTCTCGATGAGGTGTTTTCCCTTATCGACTGCGGCATGCTTTCAAGCGAAAAGCTGTTTTCCTTTTTAAAAAACGCGCCGAAGCACACGGAAATCATTTTGACCGGCCACAGCGTAAGCGATGATTTTACAGCGCTTTGCGACTATGCCTCAGAAATTAAAAAAATCAGCCATCCCTACGACAAAGGGATGGCTGCAAGGCGCGGGATTGAGTTTTAAGGCGCCTTTATCATTTAAAGATTCGGTATAATCTTTGCAAGATATTTCTGTACCGATAAAACATCTTTTACCGTAATGGTCCCGTCATGGTCGATATCGCCTGCTTCTATTTGTTCTTCTGAAGGCTGTATGATTTTGGCAATCACCTTTTGCATGAGCAGGACGTCGGCCACCTTTATTTCTCCGTCAAGGTCTGCATCGCCCAAAACAACTTCCGCTATAAACAGAAACCCGTTGTCATTCGCATAGGCTTGCGCCGGCGTGCCTTTATAGCCGCAGATTGTAAAGTTATCTATTTTTCCATATTGGAAACCATCATTTGGAATCATATTTTTATACCCGAACGCATGATATCCTATTGTTTCGACACTGCGCGGGATTGTGACCTTCGTTAAATTACTGCAATCGTAAAAAGCACTCCCTCCGATGCTTGTAACCCCTTGCGGAATTTCTACGTCTATCAGGCTTACGCAAGATATAAAAGTACATTCTTCTATGCTTGTAACACCCTCGGGGATTTTTACGCCAGTCAATTTCCTGCAGCCCTGAAAGGCTTCAGACCCAATGCTTACAACACTTTCGGGAATTTTTATGCTGGTCAGGCTCGTGCAGTTCTTAAAGGTATTCTTTTCAATGCTGGTAACACCCTCGGGAATATCTATGTCTGCCAGGCTCGTACAATCCAAAAAAGCACCGACTCCAATGCTTGTAACGCTATCGGGGATTTTTATTTCGGCCAGGCTCGCGCAATCTTCAAAAGCAACACCCCCAATGCTTGTAACCCCTTGCGGAATTTCAATGTTTGTCAGGCTCTTGCAGGATATAAAAGTACATTCTTCTATGCTTGTAACACCCTCGGGGATTTTTACGCCGGTCAGGCGCGTGCAGTTCCTGAAGGCCTGTCCGCCTAACTCGGTAACGCTGCTCGGAATGGTGATTTCCGTTAAATTACTACAATTTAAAAAAGCACTTTCTCCGATGCTTGTAACCCCTTGCGGAATTTCTACGTCTGTCAGGCTTACGCAGGACACAAAGGCAGCGCTTGCAATTTTTGTAACCTTTTTCGGGATTTTTATGCCGGTCAATTTCCTGCAATCCCGAAAGGCTTCAGACCCAATGCTTACAACACTTTCGGGAATTTTTATGCTGGTCAGGCTCGTGCAGTTCCCAAAGGCATTCATTTCAATACTAGTAACACTATTGGGAATATCTATGCCGGCCAGGCTCGTACAACCCGAAAAAGCACTAACTTCAAGGCCTGTAACAGTTTCAGGGATTTTTACACTGGTCAGGCTCGTGCAGCCCCAAAAGGCTCCTATCCCAATGCGTGAAACTTTTTTACCGTCTATTTCAGAGGGGATGGTTATGATATCGTCTGTTCCGGTGTAGCCTGTAATCCTTACCGTACCGTCATTTATATTTTCATACTCGTAATCCCCGCTTGTTTTCGCACCGGCGGCGGTTACAGGTAAAACGGCGCACATGCCAATCAGCATAACGGCCGCAAGCAATATGGACAGGCTCACCTGCACTTTTCTTTTTTGTTGTTTCATAATCCACTCTCCTTTATGATTGTTATATTTTCTCAAGCTGTTATACTTTACCATGTTAATTCGCTAAATGTCAATTTTTTTATGCGGCTGCGCAACACGACAAAAAATCAGCCATCCCTACGACAAAGGAATGGCTGCAAGGCGCGGGATTAAATATTAACGCTTTAATTCAGCGTTTGTCTACAATCTCGCCCTGGTTTTTATAAATGCTGTTTTTCGCTACGACGCCGCGCACCATGGAAAGCGGGTAAATGGTACTGCTGCGGCCAATGATTGTTCCGGGATTCAAAACGCTGTTGCACCCGACCTCAACGTTGTCTCCCAGGATAGCGCCGAGCTTTTTCCTGCCTGTCGGAAGCTTTTCCCCGAGCAGGCTTATCACGACCTGCGATTTGTCAGACTTTAGGTTTGAGGTGATGGAGCCGGCGCCCATGTGCGCCTTATAGCCCAAAATGGAATCCCCTACATAATTATAGTGCGGCGCCTGTACCTTGTCGAACAGGATGGAGCCCTTGAGCTCCGTCGAATTGCCGACGACCGCGCCGCTGCCGACGATTACGACCCCGCGGATAAACGCGCAGTGGCGGATTTCCGCTTCCGGGCAGATGATAAGCGGACCCGTAAGGCTTGCGCTCGGCGCAACCCTCGCGCTTTTCGCAACCCAGATGTTTTTCCCTTTCTGTTCGTATTCTTCCTTTGAAAGCGCAGGGCCGAGCTCCATAATAAACTCCTTCAGCCCGTCGAGCGCTTCCCACGGGTAGGCCGCATTTTCAAACAGTGGCTTTGCAATGGTTTTGCCAATGTCGAGTAAATTTTCCGCTTTGATTTGTTCAAACATAAATTTCCCATCCTTATCTATCGAACGCCTTGCGGCGTGTGTTACAGAAAAGCGCTTTATGGCTCGTATTCATAAAAGCCGGTGCTGCCGTCGCTTAATTCTCCCGCGATAAACCGCATATCGCTGTCCCCCACACGTATTTTATAAACGGAAAAGCTGCGCGGCTTTTTGGTTTTGGGGTCGGTCACAATCACGCAGTCGCCCTCCATGAGCCACCTGTACTTATATACGTCGATTCCCTTGATACAAAACTTTTCCCCCGTGCCGCTGCCGAGATACGCGTATTTTTTCATTTCAGACCGCCCCTTTTTTCTTTTAAAACGAACTTTTTATATATAAAATAAACAAGCCATGCGCTGAATATGCCGAACAGCACGCCCGCGATTACGTCAGACGGATAATGCACATAAACGTACATCCTGGAAAACGCGATAGACGCCGCAAGCACAACCGCACCAATCCCGAGCCATTTGTTCCCACAACGCAATAGGATGCACGCCGCCGCAAACGACGAAGAAGAATGGCCCGATGGGAACGAAAAGCTGTCGGGCTTTGCGACAATCATCGTAACGCCCGTGTTGACAAGGAACGGGCGCGGCCGTTCGATGATGTTTTTAAGCAGCACCTCCCCCGCCAGATAGACAAACAGCATGGCGAGCAGCGCCATCACGGCGTACGGCCTGTATTTTTTGAAGAAGAGCAGTACCGCGCAGATGGTAATCCAAACGATGCCCGCTTCGCCGATTAAGCTTAAAAAAGGCATAAGCACGTCAAAAACCGGGTTACGCAGATGCTGCTGTATAAAATTTAGAATTTCAAGTTCCATGAAAACGCTCCGTTATCTATTTTCATTCATCCAGCAGGTAAAAGCTGAAATACAACCGCTTAGTGATTTCGTCCGTATTTTCAATTTCCGGGCGGAATGTAATAATCAAATGAAAGAGCTCGTTCCCGCTTTTTTTTAAAACCGCAATCCGGTAAATTTTAGGGAAATGCTCGCGGTTCTCGCTAATCATGACGGCGGCAGCCCCGTTTACCTTCAGCTCTTTAAAATCGCGGCCAGTCATTTCGGCCCCCGCCTTTTGGCGCAGGGATAATTCTTCCGGCGTTAAAACGGCCGGCAGCTTTACGCGCTCCAGCTCTATAATAACGGGCGACTGGCGGTAATCCTCTTCACAATCAGCGGAATACGCGATGAGCTCCCTGCTGTGGAAATCCGTCCGGTAAGCAAACGCGGTCGGTATATTTAAAATATAGTCCTTTCCGTGTACCTGTATGCCTGCGCCGAAATTAAAATACCCCTCGTTCTGCGTAAGCTTGAGCCCCATCTGCTGGGCAAGGCTATAAAGGCCGCTGCCCATATGGTTTGCAGCGTCCCTGATTTCCGGCGTTATATTGGAAGAAGTGCTGTAGCCGCCGCCATACCGCTCACTGTAGCCGCAGGTTCCCTTTTTTTCCGCCTGCTCCGGCGTTTTCCCGGGGATTTGCGGCGGAATGCTTTCCTTTGGTTTTGCAGCGGCATGGTCCGGCATGCGTTTTTTACGCGCCAATGAGAATCACCTCAAGCTCATGCTCCTAGATAAAATATATCATACACTAAAATGCCCAATCTTTCAATCTGAAAAACGCATTTTTGACAGAATTCCCCATTTGAAGGCCGCAATGCTTTCTGTTATTTTTCACCGGCGTGCCAACAATATGTAGAATTGGAATGATTATCATTTACAAAAGAGGTAAAGTATGGTATGCTGAATAGGATCATTTCCCTGTTTGACGAGGTGCATCATCGCCTCGTTATTTTTTTTGTTATTTCAGGGAATCATAAATGACAGCAGCTATAATGAAAAGAGGAACTACATGAACGAAACATCTTTTAAGGAACTAAACCTGCCCCGTGAAATCCAGCGGGCTATTGACGAGCTCGGATTTGAAACGGCGACGGAAATACAGGCCAATGCGATTCCATTAATCCGGGAAGGCCGTGACGTTATCGGCCGTTCCCAGACGGGCACGGGCAAAACGCTTGCGTTCGGCATCCCGGCGATTGAAATAATCGACCCGATGCTCCAGTCGCGCAGCGTACAGGTTTTAATCGTATGCCCCACAAGGGAGCTTGCGCTGCAGGCCGGAATCGAAATCAAAAAGCTTGCGAAATATAAAATTGGCGTGAGCACTGCGGAAATATACGGCGGCGCGCCGATGGAAGCGCAGATTCAAAAGCTCAGGCGCGCCAACATCGTCATTGGGACGCCCGGGCGCATCATGGACCACCTGCGGCGCAGGACGATGCGCCTGCACGACCTGAAAATGATTGTGCTCGACGAGGCAGATGAAATGCTGAGCATGGGCTTTAGGGAGGACATCGAGACGATTTTGCAGGACGCGCCTGAAGAACGGCAGACCATCCTGTTCTCCGCGACCATGCCGCCCGCCATTATGGCGCTGACGAAGGATTTCCAGCAGGACCCGCAGCTGGTAGCCGTCAACGTCAAGCAGGCAACGGTCGAAAATATAGAGCAGTCGTTCTACGAAATTCCAACAGGGCAGAAAATGGACGCGCTCGCGGCGCTTTTGCAGTACCATGATTCAAAGCGGACGATTATTTTTGCAAACACCAAAAAAATGGTGGATGAAATTGCAATTAAGCTGCGCCAGTCCGGGTTCAGCGTACAGGGAATCCACGGAGACATGAAGCAGTCGCAGCGCACACAGGTCATGGACGCGTTTAAAAGCGGACGGATTACGGCGCTGATTGCAACCGACGTCGCGGCAAGGGGCATCGATGTAAACGACGTCGATTTCGTCATCAATTACGACATCCCGCAAAACACGGAATATTATGTGCACCGAATCGGCAGGACGGGGCGCGCCGGAAAAACGGGCAGCGCCATCACCATGTGCTGCGGCGGCCGCCAGGTACAGACGCTTTTACAGCTTGCAAGGCTTTTAAAGGTGAGGATTGAGCGGCGCGACTTCCCGAACGCGCAGGCAATGCGTGAAATGCGCATGAAAACACAAATGCATAAAATCGAGGAAACCATCGCGCAGGGACGGTTTGACTATATGGAGCTTACCGAGGAGCTTGTAAAACGCGGCAACAGCGAGCAGCTTATTGCGGCTGCGGCGCTCCAGCTCTATTTCGGAATCCCGAAAAAAGAGGTCGAAATCAAGGCTGTCCAGAGGAAACGCCCCGCGCAGGCGAACGCCCCGGATATGTCCGGCGGCTACGGAAAAATTAAAATCAGCATTGGAAAAAGGCAGCATATCGCGCCAAAGCATATTGTCGCGGCAATTTCTGAAAGCTGCAGTTTAAACGGCAGGGACCTTGGCAAAATTGATATATACGACGAATACAGCGTTGTCGGCGTGCCAAAATCGTCGCTCGACCAGGTACTGGGAGAGCTGTGCGACCTTACCGTATGCGGCAAAAGCGTAACGGTAAGCGCCTACGGAGACGGCCGCAGGCCGGCAGGAAGGCGCCCGCAGCAGAAGCAGGGTTCAAAGCCGAATTACCAGGAACGCAGGCGGCGCAGTTATTAAACGGGCGGGGGGATAATCTCCCCGCTCTTTGTTTTTCTTCGATTTCAGCCGATGTCTCGGGCGGCCGGGGCGCTTTTAATTGTCAAAAAAAACCTTACCAAAATTTCTGTATACCAATTCCAAGGATACATATAATAAGTATCGTGACGATCAGGTTTACAACGGATGGTTCCGTGATTATTATCCATATAATTTTGGAGGTTTACTTTAATATGAAAGCGACAGGAATAGTTAGAAGAATCGACGACCTGGGACGCGTCGTCATCCCAAAGGAAATCAGGCGTACTCTGCGTATCCGCGAAGGGGACCCGCTTGAGATTTATACAGACAGCGACGGAGAGGTCATTTTCAAAAAATATTCGCCCGTCGGCGAATTATCGAACTTTGCCGCTCAGTACGCGGAGGTTCTCGCAAAAATTTCGGGCCTGCCTACCCTTATCAGCGACCGCGACCACATCGTGGCGGCGGCGGGCGTGTCCAAAAGGGAATACCTTGAGCGGCGCATCACGCCTGTTATCGAGGAATTCATGGAGACGCGCCGCAGCTTTGCGGCACACGCGGGTGATATGGGCGACATCCAGCCGGTAGAGGGCATGGAGCGCGGCGCGGCAATTATGTACCCGATTATCGCCGCGGGCGACGTCACCGGCAGCGTTATCATGCTCTGCGGCGATAACAAGAGCGTCCCGAGCGAGGCGGAAATCAAGCTCACGCAGTCGGCGGCCGCGTTCCTCGGCAAGCAGATGGAAGAATAAGCAGTGCTTCAATGAAAAACCCGTTCCTTCCGGAACGGGTTTTGTTTTGCCTGTTTTTTATTGCCCGATACCAGAATAACCCGGCATAAGGCGGTGGGACTTCTCATAAAAAGCCCCGCAGGCCTGTATAAAATAGACGTTTTCCCAAATCCGGAAAACAGAGCGGCGTAATCAGTAACAGCTAGGTTTTGTAAAGTTGGTCACCACAACGCGTTCTTTTCCAATTATCGCTCAATCATTTTCTCCATACCGCTGCCTGTATCCTTCTCCGTCATTGTCTGGAATCCAAATTTTTGATAAAACTTCTCTTTTCCTTTGGATGATTTTAAATCAATACACACCTTCCAGCCCATCTGCATTGTACTTTTAATAAAGTTTTCCGAAAAACGGTACAGAAATGTCCCTATCATCTGCCCTTGAAATTCTTTATGCACAATAAACTCTTTCATAAACCAGTGCATACCATAGTCTCCAAGCCAGTTAATGGCCGCAACGGCTGCCCCTTTATGTCGGACTATAAAAGATTTTGTACTGTTTTCTATGGCAAGCCGCATCTGTTCCATCGAAGGTTCATTCCAGCCGATGGAAAAAAATAAACCCGCAAGCTCTTCAGCACGCATATCCTGGCTTATTGTATAGTAGTCAATATCAAGCCCTTGCAATATACGAAGTTCCCGGATTCTTCTTTCTTCCAGACACTTGATGTACCCATCATAACCAGACAGGTTATTTTCTTTTCCATATCCTTGCGATACGTGATAATCAATTACAGCATCCAGCCAATCAGTTCCACGTTCATCAAGCACACTGTCAATTGCAGCTTTGACGTCTAATCCATCTATGTAAACAATAACCGGATTCAACGGTTTAATTACTTCCGTTATCTCTGCAATGTAGCCCTTTGAAGCTTCTTCATCCATGCCAAACCGCATCATCGTTTCACACATCGGATTCTGTATGTAAATACAGTTGAAAATATATATCGTATCTTTGTCAAAGCCCTCTGCAAAGGAGCGCCACTTATCAAGGATTTTCTTTCGTTCTGTTCCAAAATCCGGAAAATCATAGTCTGCGTAATCTGCCGGATGTTCCTGTACGCCTTCATCGGCACAAACGGCCTTTTTGCCTTTTTTCTGTAGTTCCTCAGCAATCATTGCCGCTGTTGTACTCTTTCCACTACCCGGAAGTCCTTCCACAATAATTAAATTTGTTTTCATAAATTCACCTATAAATCCCGATTTGCCGAGTAATCTGCCTGGGCGAACAAACACAAAAACCAACTTTATGCTGCTGTACATAACGCTGTTTGTTCGCCTGGATATCATTCGGGCACCATTTTACCCTTTGCAAAATTAGATTGCACACAGCAGAAATACTGATTTCACGGGCTTTTCCGGCTGAAAAAAGGATTCTATATTTTCTATTTTTTATTCTTCGGTTTAATCACGAGGACAATAATAACGGCAAGGCTCAAAACAAGCAGCACGGCTACCATAATCCAGGGAGTATTGTCGCCCGTCTGTGCGGCGCCCTTCCCCTGCTCTGGGCTGGAGGGCGACGGCAAAGAGGAAGCGCCCTGCGTCGGGGACAGGGTGGGCGCTTCTGTAGGCGCCTGTGTCGGCGGCGCTGTCTCCGGCTGAGTGGGCTCAGTCGGCTCCTGCCGGCCTGTAATATCCACAAGCCGGGCATTGTCGATGGAGCCTTCCACACCGACCGCCGCGATAAATTTCGTAAGAGCGTCGTCGCAGGTTGTGTATTCGCTCTGTACCTTCGCGTTTGCAAGCGCCGGGTAATCGGTGCTGTTCATAATAAAGTTATTCCCGGCTACGGTATACCGCTTTTCAACGTCAAGCGGTTCCCCGCCTACCGTTACGCCCTGTACCCTGCTCCCCAGCGGCTTTTCCGTGTCGTACTGTGCGCACAGGCCGCCCACCTGGAGGTAGCTGCCGTCGTTTTCAGGCCAATCCTTCGATTCCCCTGAAAACGCAAGCGCGTTGCGCATACCCAGGTCGATGGAGCTTTCGAGAATATCCAGGATATCCTGTCCGCTTACCTGCTTTGTAACAATGATGTTGCCAAACGGCGCGACATTGACGACGTCCCGTTTGGTGATGTCTCCCGCCTCGATGGAAGAACGGATGCCGCCGCCGTTTTCAAACGCGATGTCCGCTCCCGTTTCATAGAGGTAGGTGTCTGTCACGACACGCCCGAGATTTGTTTCAAAAGCGCGGACGTGGTATTTCTCACCGTCGAGATTGACGGGCGTACTGCCGACCACCTCGTTCAATATTTCTGCCTGCCCGCCGTTTATCTCATCCACAAGCGCCTTAATTTCCGGATCCTCCGCCGTTTGCTGCGCGTCCTCAAAGGAAATCAATCCCGCCTCTTTAGAAACGAGTTTTTTGCCGCTTTTTGAATAGGTAAGCTGCACTTCGCCAATGTTGTGCATGTATTCCCCTGTTTCAACAATCAGGGTATCCCCGACCTGCTCGCTCATCTCCACATGCAGATGGCCGCAGATTAGCAAATCAACGTCCTGGACCTGTTTTGCAAACGTCTCATGGTCGACCATATGCGACAGGCAGACAATCACGTCGCACTGCGGTTTCAGTTCGTCTACTATCCTGTTAGCATATTCGTACATATCGGTATATTTAATCCCCTGCATCAGCGCCGGGTTGGTAGAGCTGTAAACCATCGGGTCGATTACGCCGAACACACCGACCTTCACACCGTCGACGTCCTTAACCATATAGTCCGTATTGAAGAATTTTTCATTGCTGTTTTTTACCACGTTGCCAGCCATTACAGGAATACCGGCAATCTGCTCAAGCTTTAAAAGCTGCTCCTGCCCATAGTTCCAATCGTGGTTGCCGGGCGTCATCGCGTCGTAACCGACGGCGTTTACAAGCCTTGCAATGCTCTCGCCGTTTTCAACGGTAGCGAATGCCTGCCCATGGAACAAATCGCCCGCGTCCAAAACAAGGTCCGCACCGATATTGTTTAGTATCGTTTTCATCTTTGGAAAGCCTATCGTCCTGTTATATTCGTCGTAGCTGTTGCGCGCGTGGATATCGTTGGTATGCGCGATGGTTATGACAACGTCATCCAAAGGCTCCGCCGCGCTGATACCGAACGGCATGCAGATTAGCGCAAGGCAAAGCACGATTGACCAAAGTTTTTTCATGGTTCCTCTCCCTTTTCTTTACCTGTATTTTGGGTCGTTGATGTTATGATACCAGATTCCAGCCTTTTTTTCAATTGCCAGGAAAATGAAGCCAGATAGCCGCTGCGGCCTTTTTATGTACAGGCCGCGGAAAAAGAATTAGAAAACCCGCCCGTTTTTTTGTAACCAAAAAACGCAAGCAGCAATATACTATAATGTAACGCTTGAAAGGAGGAAAACAACGCTATGTGTAATGGTTTATTCGGCGGCGGCAATAGCTGCACTTGGGTAATTCTTCTTATTATCATCCTCGTTTGCTGCTGTGGCAACGATGATGTCAGCGGTTGCGGCTGCAACAACAATGGCTGTGGCTGTGGTTGCTAATTAGCAATTCTTTCTAAGCGGAGCGGGCGCCTGAAAAGCGCCCGTTTCTTTTTTGCTTTTGGCAGAAATATTTTAGGTTATAAAATAAAATCTCAATATTCCCTGAAATAGCAGGAAACAATAAAATCGGAATTATTTAAATTCTCCGCTTTTCTAACCAAGAGATTTGGAAGACAGAGGACCTGCATATTTTTTTCGTCAAAAACTTTATAAAAAACTGTTGACAAGATATCTGTGAAGTGGTATATTATTTTAGCGTCAAGTGCAAACATGCTGGTGTAGCTCAGTTGGTAGAGCAGCTGATTTGTAATCAGCAGGTCGGGGGTTCAAGTCCGTCCACCAGCTCCACGATTTTCTGCACAAAGCGTATAAGGACGGGCTTGAAGCCTAAGAGGGTTTGAGCGTCAGAAAATGCCGCTGGGCGGCATTTTTAGCGAAAAGCGGCGAGGCCGGTACTGAAAGGCGCAGCCTTTGGGTGGCTGAGCTGAAAAGCGCAGGCGAAAGCTGCGTTTTTGTCCGTCCGCTAGCTCCACGATTTTCTCTATCGGTTGTTAAAAACGCCTGAATTCAGGCTTTATATGGGAGAATTCCCGAGTGGCCAAAGGGGGCAGACTGTAAATCTGTTGTCAGTGACTTCGGTGGTTCGAATCCACCTTCTCCCACCAAAAGGAAACCATCGCTGGTAAGCGGTGGTTTTGTTTTGTGGCTTTGAGAAGGTGAGATGAGAACAGGCCGTGCCGCATTGGCGGCAAAAACAGTCCTGTGGACTGTTTTTAGGCCGCGGCTCGCGAATCCACCTTCTCCCACCACACCTGCGGTGAGCATTACGCGCTCCGCAGGTTTTTTCTTTTCTGTAGCTATGCGCCCGCGTTTCAGCAGGCATCTAAAGTGCCCATCCCCTTCAAACGGAAACCACCGCTATTAAGCGGTGGTTTTGTTTTGTGGCTTTTGAGAAGGTGAGATGAGAACAGGCCGTGCCGCATTGGCGGCGTTACCTTTTCGGATATGCGCCTTACGGTACATGTCAAGGTACGCCCTTTATTTGCTTCCACTTGGTGAATAAAACAAACATTGACCGTTGGGTTTCTGTTAGATATAATATTGTAGTGGAATATCACATATCATAATAGAAAAGGGGTATGACAAATTGAAAAAGATTACAAAGGGCATAATTGTGGCGGCACTGGCTCTTTCCGCTGCACTGGGCATGGTATCCTGTGCGGATTCGCCGAAGGACACCTCTTCCACTCCCAGCAGTGCCGTTTCAAGCCAGACTGAGCCCGCTACCAGCAAAGCCGGCAGCAGCTCTGCCGCTTCGGGCGAAGCCACTCCAGCCGGCACAAAGTTTGCGACCATGAAGGAGTATGCGGAATCTCCAGAAGTACAAAAGCAAATGGAGACTATGGCGGACTTGTACAAGGACAGCGGGCTCACCTTTACCATGACCGGCGAGGGCAACAAGCTGATTTATACGTATACGTATCCCGAAGGGGTAAATACGTCCGGTATGGCGGATGCAATGGATGGGATTGCCGACCAGATGGCCCCCACCTTTGAACTGATTGCGGAAACGCTCAAAAACGTTGTGGAGGTTGATAATCCTGTTCTGGTAGTCAAATACATGGATGCCGACGGGACAGAGCTCTATTCAAGGGAGTTTTCTTCGGCCCCCTCCTCCCAGAAAGAGCTGTAAGCAGCCGTCAATAGGATATGATTTAAAAAGGAACCGCCGCGGCGGTTCCTTTTTCTTCACACAATAACACAAAACGCCCGTTCATTACATAAAATAGGAAAAGAATCATATAAAGGACGGTGCGGTTTTTGGAAATATATGTGGTACAGCCCGGAGACACCGTGCTGGGCATTGCGGCTCGATATGGGGTTTCCGCACAGAGAATCATAGAAAGCAACCATATTGTCGATCCAAACAATCTTGTGGTTGGGCAGGCGCTTATCATCCTGATACCGGACGTGGTATACACGTCGGTCCCGGGCGATACGCTAAGCGCGGTCGCAGGTTATTTCGGAACGACCGAGCGTGTGCTTCTGCAAAACAACCCAGGGTTAATCGGCGCGCCCTTTTTGAGCGCGGGTCAAACAATAGTGATACGCTACCAGGGACCGAAAATTCGCCAGGTGCGCCTCAACGGGTATGCTTATCCGTACATACAAAGAGCGCTTCTGGAGCGTACGCTCCCGTTTCTCACGAGCCTTACGATTTTTGGCTACGGCTTTACGTTAACCGGTGAGCTGATTCCGCCCGCCGACGACCAGGAAATGATAAGCCTTGCCTACCGCTATCAAACAGCTCCCATCATGCTGCTTTCCTCTATCACTGAGGGCGGAACCTTCAGCAGCGAGCGTGCAAGCAGGCTGTTCCAGGATACCGCGCTTCAGGATATCGTAATCGGCAATGTGCTCGAGGTCATGCGGCAGAAAGGATATTTGGGACTCGACGTCGATTTTGAATATATCAATCCCGACGACCGGGAGGCGTTTACCCGTTTCCTGCAAAATGTAACGAACCGCCTGCATGCGAACGGCTATTTTGTCAATACAGATTTGGCTCCAAAGACATCCGGCGACCAGCCGGGCCTGCTTTACGAATCACACGATTACAAGGCGATTGGCGAAATTTCTGATTTTGTCCTGCTTATGACCTATGAATGGGGCTATACCTACGGCCCTCCCATGGCGGTCGCCCCGCTCAACAAGGTGCGCGAGGTGGTCGATTACGCCGTAACGGTAATCCCCCGGCAGAAAATTATGATGGGCTTGCCGAATTATGGATACGACTGGATTCTGCCTTTTATACAGGGCGTTACCCGCGCGACGACAATCGGCAACGACTACGCGGTTGAAATCGCCGCGCGCAGCCGCGCGGAAATCCAGTTTGACCAGACGGCCCAGTCGCCGTTTTTTGAATACAGGGATACAAACGGCCTTTCGCACGTCGTCTGGTTTGAGGATGTGCGCAGCATGCAGGCGAAATTCGGCTTAATGGACGAATACGGGCTGATTGGCGGCGGCTACTGGAATATTATGCGCCCGTTTGCGCAGAATTGGGCGTTTATCAGCGCACGCTACGAAGTACAAACAATTGTTGCGCCTTAGTGTATTTCGATGGCAATTTGATAGATGCAGTACAAAGCAGGGGGCGTCCGGCATATACCGGACGCCCCCTGCTAATTTGTATAAATCATTTCAGATGCAGCCCGTCTATGCTGTCAACCGGCAAGGAGAGCACGATACCCTGCGCCGGCGTTCCAAGGCCCGCTTTGTCTAAAATCGCGCGCATCACGTCCGCGCGTATCTCGCTCTTAATCAAAATAGCGATAAGCGCGCGCTCCTGACTGATGGAGATACCAAAAAATTCCGTCGCCTCTTCCCCGCCGACCCGCCGGCAGTGTAAAAGAGTGCCTCCTGCCGCGCCCGCGCCGCGCGCCGCATCCATTACCTCCTCGTCATGCCCCTGGTTCACCATGGCAAGCACCAGGCTGTACTGCGTCATTTCCATCTGAGCCACTTCCTTTTCCGATTGATAATCCGGCGCCGAGAGCTGGCGCGCCATACGTCCGCTGATGCTCGATATGGGAATTCCAAATAAAATACCCTTGCCCGGGCTGTATAGCTTCATATCCTCTACGAGGGCGGCGCGCACGTCCGGAACCTTTTCTTCGGGCGACAGGCTCATGACGAGCGATTTATCCGTTTCGCCAAGCCCGAGATAATCAAGCGTTTCACTCGAAGCGGTACCCTTTCCAAAGGAAACCATATGAAAATGAAGGCCGTATTTTCCAAAGACAGAGGCAACTTTTTTGCCCTTTCCCCTGTCTACTATCGTAATAAGCAGCTTGACCGCGGAGATTCTTTCCTTTTGTTCCATTATACCGCCTCCCTGTCGTATTCGATAATGTCGTCATATACCGTCTGCGGCAGCAGCCCGGCCGCGGCCTGCGGCTCACCCCGCGTTTTCAGCTTATAGTAAAGCCCCAGCAGCTGGATTGTGACGAGCGGCGTCATTGCGACCAGCGCGACAATTCCAAACGCGTCGGTCAAAATATTGCCGCCAAGCGCCTCGCACGCGCCCATTCCAAACGGGAGCAGGAAGGTTGCCGTCATCGGGCCGCTCGCAACACCGCCTGAGTCGAACGCGATGCCCGTGAAGATGCGCGGAACGATAAAAGAGAGGAGCAGGGCGAGCGCATACCCGGGAATGATAAACCAAAACAGGGAAATTCCCCAAAGGATGCGCGCCATGGAGAGCGCAATCGAAACAGAAACACCGATGGAAAGGCTCCGCCGCATTGCTTTTCCGCTGATAGCGCCGCTCGTTATCTCCTCTACCTGGCGCGTTAGCACGTGCACGGCGGGTTCGGCAGCGACGATAAACCAGCCCATCACCGCCCCGATAATCAGCAGCGCCCAGGAATAGGACGAGCCCGCGACTGCACCGCCTATCAGATGGCCTACCGGCATGAACCCGACGTTGACGCCGGTTAAAAACAGTATCAGCCCAATGAGCGTATAACCGAAGCCCACGCCCACCTTAATCAGCTGCCGGCGGCCGAACGCGCGCGAAATAATTTGAAACAGCAGGAACACCGCCGCAATTGGGACGACGGCAAAGAGCACCTCGCTGATATAATGCGGGAAGCCGTCTAAAAAAGCGGACGCAACCTCTTTGCTGGTCGCGACATCCGGCACCTGCGTGCGTGTATACTCGGCGGATTCCGGATGATAGCCGATGCCGAGCAGCAGCACCGCGAGCACCGGCCCAATGCTTGCAAGCGCGACCATGCCGAAGCTGTCCTCCTGTGAGGAACGGTCGGCGCGAACGGACGCCATGCCGATGCCAAGCGCCATGATAAACGGTACCGTAATCGGCCCGGTTGTAACGCCGCCGGAATCGAACGCGACCGCCAGGAAATCCGGCGGGGTAAACGCCGCGACGCAAAATACAATCAGGTAGAAAATCAAAAGCAATACGGAAAGCCTGATTTTAAACAGTGTGCGCAGCACAGCCATAACGAGGAACAGGCCCACGCCTGCCGCGACCGTCCAAATCAGCACGGGGTTCGGGATAGCCGGCACCTGGTTTGCAAGCACCTGCAAATCGGGCTCGGCTACCGTTACCATAACGCCCAGGACAAAGAAGACCGGTACCACAAGCGAGATTCGCCGTGTTTTCGTCAGGGACGCGCTCAGCGCCTCGCCCATCGGCATCATGGCCATATCGGCGCCAAGTGAGAAAAAGCCCATGCCTAAAATCAGCAGTACCGCCCCAACGAGAAACATCAGCAGCGTTCCCGTCGGCATTGGCGTAAGGGTAACGCTCAAAAGCAAAACAATCAGCGTGATGGGAAGCACCGAGGTCAGGGATTCCATAACCTTTTCCTTAAAACGCTTGCTGATACCGTCCACCTTCTTTCTGTATTCGTTATGAATCTATTGTAACAGAAATTTCCAATCCCAATAAATTTCAGCAAAAAAATATGTTCAAAAACGTGGTAAGGTGCGCCTAACTTTATTATCACCCAACATTTTTCCGGAGAATCCTCCAATTTATGTATACGCCGGGTTTCATTGCTTTATGCGGCAAAAATCCCCAAACGGAAATAACCGTTTGGGGATTTATAAGCATTATAATGTAATTGTTCCCGTAACACCGGTGAGCAGCTTTTTCATTTTTTCCGCTTCACGCAGCGCAGCCTGCGCGTATTCCTCAGGCGCGCAGTTTTCTTTTTTCCACGCGCACATGATACCCCGCGACGAGTTGACGACCGCGCCTAAGCCCTTTTTATCGAAAGCTCCGGCAATGTCGTCCGCCTTGCCGCCCTGCGCGCCGTAGCCCGGAACAAGGAAGAACGTATGCGGAAGCTCCGCGCGAAGCTCCTTGAGCTGCTGTGGGTAGGTGGCGCCTACAACGGCGCCCACGCCGCTGTACCCGTATTTCCCGGGCAGGCTTTGTCCCCATTTTTCACACATTTTGCCCATGTGGAGGTAAATGCTTTCCCCGCCCTCCAGCACAAGGTTCTGCAATTCGCCAGAGCTTGGGTTTGATGTTTTGACGAGCACGAACATGCCTGTGTCAAATTTGCCGCAGATGTCGAGAAGCGGCGTGATGCCGTCCGAGCCGAGATAGCCGTTGACCGTCAGGGCGTCGGAGCCAAACGCGCTGACAGCGCTCCCCTCGATTTCCGTCTGCCCGAGATGCGCCGCGGCGTATGCCTCCATCGTACTGCCAATATCGTTGCGCTTGCCGTCCGTTATGACAAACATGCCCTTTTCCTGGGCATATGCAATCGTCTTTGCAAGCGCCCGCATTCCCTGCCAGCCGTACATCTCATAGTACGCCGCCTGCGGCTTTACCGCGGGGACGACGCCGCAGAGCGCGTCTATCAGCCCTTTGTTGTAAAGCCAAATCGCTTGCGCCGCGCCTTCGGGCGTTTTTCCAAACTCCCCGTACGCTTCTTCCCTGAGATACGCGGGGATATAATCGAGCTTCGGGTCGAGCCCTGCCACCGTGGGATTTTGTTTTTCTGCAATTGCTTCAATCAGCCTGTCAAGAGACATAGGTTGTTCCTCCGTTTTCTTGTTTTTACCTGCTTTATTTATCCTCATATACGACGATGCCGCCGCATATGGTTGTCTTTACCTTGCCCTTTAGCTCCATCCCTTTAAACGGGGTGTTTTTTGATTTCCCGTGGAGCTTTGCAATATCAACCGTATAGCGCTCTTCCGGGTCGAATAACACGATATCGGCGGGCGCTCCGGTTTTGAGCGTTCCCGCGTCAATCCCCAGGATTCGCGCGGGCGCACAGGACATTTTATCGATTACCTCACCGAGCTTAAGCCTTCCGGTATGCACCAGGAACGTAAGCGCCGCGCTTAAGGATGTTTCCATACCAATCGAGCCGTTGGGCGCCTTTTCAAAATCCGCCTTGTCGTGCGGCGTGTGCGGCGCGTGGTCGGTCGCAATCGCGTCGAGCGTACCGTCGAGAAGGCCCTCTATAACGGCTTCCCTGTCGCACTGTGTCCGAAGCGGCGGGTTCATACGGTAATCGGCGTCCCTTTTCAGGAGCGCATCCTGCGTAAACGCAAAATAGTGCGGCGCGGTTTCCGCCGTCACCATGACGCCCCGGCGTTTTGCGTCCCGGATAAGGGCTACAGACGCCGCCGTGCTGACATGGCAGATATGGATGGGTACGCCGTAAGCCGCCGCAAGCGCAATCTCCCGCGCGGTGCCCGCGTCTTCAGCGGCGGCGGGAATCCCCTTTACGCCGAGCTTTTGCGATACCTCTCCTTCGTTGATAATGCCGCCGTCGGCAAGGTATAAATCCTCACAGTGGGCAACGACCTTCATAGAAAGCGCCGGCGCCAGGGCCATCGCCCGCGCCATGAAGCCTGTGTTGACCACCGGCCTGCCGTCATCCGTCAGGGCAATTGCGCCCGCGTCACGAAGCTCCTGTAAATTACACAGCTCCTCGCTTTTCAGGCCCTTTGTAATACTTGCCGCCACATAGACGCGCGCTTTCGCAGCCTGAGCCTTTTGAAGGATATAGCGCACCGTTTCCCCGCTGTCCACAGTAGGGCTGGTGTTCGGCATGGCAAGCAGGCTCGTTACGCCGCCCGCCGCCGCCGCCGAGCAGCCCGAAAGGATGTCCTCCTTCTGTGTCTGGCCCGGGTCCCGCAGATGGACGTGCATATCGACAAGGCCCGGCGCGGCAATCAACCCGGATGCGTCAATCACACGCTCCGCTTCCGTTCCGATTTCCCCGATTCTCTTAATTTTTCCAGCTTCCACCAGGATATCGGCCGTACGGTCAATCCCCTGTGACGGGTCGATTACACGGGCGTTTTTCAGTAAACAGGTGTGCATTGCTTTTCCCCTTCCGCTCTGTTAACGGTATTTATCCCAATAGCTGTCGCTTTCAAACGCGCCGAGCGCTTTATCGCTGCCCGCTACCTGGCGGAAGCTTTCACGCGCGTTGGGATTTGCCGCGCGCCCTTCCTTTTTCGGCGGATTTGTTTCACTTTGGGGTAAATCCTTCTCTTTTTCAGTATTCCCTGAGGATTCCATATCAGTCTCCCGCTGTACATTTTCAACGGGCTCCGTGCGCGCCTGTAAAATCTCCTTTTCAAAGCCGTCGGGAAGCGGCTGCTTTTCAAGCCCGGCAGGTATGCCCTCGTAGGAAACGTCGGAAAGCGGGTCGTAATCGTCGAGCCTCTGCTCCTTCGGCGCTTCCTCTTCCCCCGTTTCCTGCCTGTTCTTGAGGATATCGCCGATAGAGGAAACCGAGTTCTTTATTTTGGAACCGGCGCCGCCGACAAAAATCCGCAGCTTGCTGCTGCGTATTGTATTTTCCTCCGCGGCCGCCTCGTCGTAATCCTCGTTATTGCTTCTGGTAAGCTCAACACTGTCCGCTTCGTCCTCGCGTAAGGCTTTCTTCTTGTCCTTCGTCTCATCGACCGCACGGATATTGTCGTCCGACGGCGTGGTGACGGGAACCTCTACAGTAATGCGCACGGGCTGGTTTGCAGCGTCACCGGCAGCCTGCGCGGGCTTTTTGCCCTTTTTACCCGGTACCTCGAGCAGGCCGTCCTGTTCGAGCTCATCGTAAAATCCGCGCAGCGGCGATGGGCCGTTCTGGCTGGAAAGCCTTCTTTCCGCATCGAGCAGGCCCTTCCTTCTTTTCTTCCTGCCGCGCAGGATGATGATAACAGCGGCAAAAACGACGATTACCAGAATTGCGATAACCGACGTCAGGATGATGCCCAGCATATCGACCTGAAGAGGCTTTGCCAGTATTTCGTCAAATTTTATACTGGAGGCCGCCGCACTGAATATACCGTGCTCCGCAACAGATACCGGGCTGCCCATGCTTCTAAGTGAAAAGCTCACCTGCATTCCATTTACGACCGTATAGCTCATGACGCCGTAAACAGCAACTGGCTTTGCGCCGTCCTGCGCGGGGATTTCATACTTCGTTTCCATATTGAAAACAACCGTATCGCCTGTCTGCGTCAATGTACAGCCGGTACAGTTTTCGTCCGCCTCCAATTCCTTTTTGACGGCAGCGAGCTGATTTTCGCTGAGCAGCTTTAAATTGTATACGCTGCCGCTGTGCTCGTTTTTCACCATATAAACTTCCACCTCGTAGGACGCGTCCTTCGGAACACCCTTGAGGTAAATATCGGATTCCTTCATGACCTTCTGCGCCTGCTCATAGGTATAGCCAAGCGCCGCAAACGCGGGATCGTTCTCCTTTGTCTGGCGCGTGACGGCCGAAATGTTATCCGGCAGGGTTATGCTCATGCCAAGCTCCTCAATCTGGTAGGACTTGTCCGCCGCCGAAACGGTAATATGGAAAGCGGATATCAAAAGCAGAAAAATCACTGCGCAGGATACCGCGCGTTTTAACCTGAAATGCATAGAAACCTCCTCCGGCGGGAACCGCCGACCCGTTCTGTCTGCAGGCCCTTCCTTATTAAGCCTGCCTGGAAAAGCTTAGATAAAATAAATTATACTATGGCGGCGAAAAAAAAACAAGGCGGGCGGTTTAAAAACAAAGGGATTGCCATGAAAGCAAAAAGGGCTTTGTTAGAATGATGTTTGCCCGTTCGGGCAATGATGCCGCTTCGTGCGATGATGCTGCCTTCGGCAATGATGTGTCCCGCGGGACACAGGGGCTAACATCACATCATACCGCAGCGAAGCGTAGGCACATCATTTTGCAACGCAATCCATCATTTCGCCGTAAGGCGATACATCATGAAAAACCTCTCCAGCTTGTTTGACAATTCTACGGTTTAAAATAAAAGGATTGCCCATATACAAAGAGCGGCCCCGCCACTGCCGGGCGGGACCGCTGGCCTATGAACGGTTATACGCTGAACTCCTCGTAAATGCGTTTTCCCTTTGTGCGCAGGAACGCAAAGCACAACGCGTTAAGTATGCCGAAGTAAAGAACACACAGAAGCATCAGTGCCCAGCCGGGAATTGGGCTGAAGCCCGCAAGCGGCACCGCAATGCCAAACGGCAGCGCGGTCAGCACCATGCTGACCATCACGGTAATAAAAACCGCCATGCTCTGCTTAATGACCGACGTTTCATTTACCCAGTCGAAGCGCGGGCAAAGCAAATTGACGCCGAGGCCGAGCATTCCGGTAAACGTACAGACGAGCACGGGGAGCACGAGCATCAGCACGCAGTCCACGATACCGACCGGCAAGACAAACCAGCTGATGACCGCCGCGATGAGAATACCGGGCAGGCTTACCGCCAGGTTGCTCATGGATTTTGCAAAGAACACGTCGCTTGCCTTAAGCGGCATAGACTTCATAATCCAAAGTGTTTTCCCCTCCAGGGAGATAGAAGGCGCTGACACGTCGTTGAACGAGGAGAGCAGGCAAATTGCCGCCGTGACGGCAAGCGGCGCCAAAGACGAAAAGCCGGGCAGCTCCTGGTCAAGCGCGGCTATCATATTGGGCGCGATAAAAGCCAGGGCGACACCCATAATCGCACAAAACACCGTACCAAAGCCGCAGTTGAAAATATAAGAAGGGAAGCTCAGGAAATATCCCAGCTCTTTTCTGAGCAGCGCGTGGCGCGGGCTTTTCCTATTGACTGATTTTTCCTTATACCTGACCTTGGCATGGCCCTTTTTCGTTGTAATAATGCGGATAAAGCTTCTTGACAAAATGAGGTAAACCACTGTCACAGGTACCAGGCACCACAGCGCGAGCAGAAGGAAATCCACGATGCTGCCGGAGCCCACCGACATGCCGAAGTTATAAAAAGGAGCCATATAGCTTTGAATCGCATGCGCCACCGCGTCTTTGTTTGTAATCAAAAGATTCAAATAACCCATAAGGTTTGAGAAAAAGAAGATATACGCAAAGATAAACACAAACATGAAAATGGTTGTAAGAATATTTTTCCGGCGCATTTTAGAAGAAATCAGCGCAATCAGCCAGCCAAGCACACACGTGAGCGCGACCGACAGTAGCGGCAGCAAAAGGGTACCCAATATAAAATACACGAGCATCAGCGGGGTAAACGGCGCAAACAGGGCATAAACGGCCCCTGCCGGTATCATGACGATCAGCCCGTAAATATAGGACAGCGCCAGCAGCATCAGAATACGGCTCAAAAGGATGGCGCCGGGCTTAATGGGCATACTGAGCAGCAGCTCGTTATCCTTTGCGTCAAAGACGTATGACTGCGCCGCGAACACGCTGCCGAACAGCGAAAACGCGACAGCCGCAATGGCGGTCAAAGAGAAATACATCCAGGACATATTGTTTTTGACCAGGCCGTACGCGACAAGCAGGAACATTGAACCCATTGCAAACATAAAGCAGGCCGCAAGGAATACACCCAAAGCAATAAACGATACCATTTTCCCCGCGCCCTGCGGCTTGCCGGTTTTTGCTGATTTCTTGAAAAAAGATGACATAAAAAGCGTGTACAAACGGTTTTTCATCAAAAACCAGACTGTTTTACCCATGGTTCTCCTCCAGTTCCAGGAATACTTCCTCCAGGGACGTATTGCCGCGCACCTCGTCTGTAGGACCGGATACAATAAGCCTCCCGCCCTTGATTATCGCAATCTTGTCGCAGAGCTTTTCCGCTACCTCAAGAACGTGGGTGGAGAAGAAGATTGCGCCGCCCCTGTCACACAGGGCGCGCATCTGCTCTTTAAGCAGGTGCGAAGCCATCGGGTCAAGCCCGACAAACGGCTCGTCGAGCAGCATCAGCTTCGGGTCGTGAATCAAAGCCGAGGTGACGGCGAGCTTCTGCTTCATACCGTGGGAAAAGGAGTTGATTGGCTGGGCAAGGTTATCTGTAATTTCAAACATATCCGCATACTTTTTAATACGCTGCGCGCGGTCTTCCTTTGAAACGCCGTAAATATCGGCAACAAAATTCAAATACTTAATAGCCGGCATAAAATCGTAAAGGTCGGGATTATCCGGTATATAGGCAAGCCGCTTTTTACATTCGAGCGGATTTTCCTTAACAGAAACGCCGTCTACCGTGATTTCGCCGCTGTCAAACTGCAGCAGGCCGCAGCAGGCCTTGATGGTTGTGGTCTTTCCGGCGCCATTGTGGCCGATAAAGCCGTAAATCTCGCCGGGCCTGATTTCCAGGCTCAGGTCGTCCACCGCTTTTTTATCCCCGTAGGTTTTCGTCAGATGTTGTATTTTCAGCATATATGTACTCCTTCAGTAAAAGTGACATAGGGCGCTTCCCCATATCCATCCCCCATTTTACCCGAAGGAATATAGAAACACAAGATGAATCAGCAAAAAACACACCGGGTAAACAGAAAATCCTATTGCGGAAAGAAAAGTTTCCTAGCAGTTGATTTTTGCGCTATATAACAGCGTTTTTATGCGTCTTCTTCCGGCTAAAAACAAACATAAATTCCAATATGCCACAAATAAATAAACAATTGATTTGACTGGACCTTCTTTTCCTTGGTATGATATATTTGACAGGAAACAAAAGGAACCCCAATTGGGAAACAATCACCGATTCTAAAGGAGGAATTTCTATGAAACGAACCATCTGCGCCGCCCTTTGTATGCTGCTGTGCATACTCTTCTGCCTGCAGCTTGTCTCATGCGGGGAAAGCGGCACGGACGAACCCCTGACCCCCGAACAAAAGGAAGCGACACAAATTACAAAGGAAAACAACGAAGCCGTATATACCGCGCTCGATTTTGGCGACAAGGATGAGTTTGCCTGCGCGCAGAAGGGCCTGATTGCGGCGCCGGAAGCGCTTGAGCTCAAGGATGAAAACGGAAAAGTCATTTGGAGCCAGAAGGCTTACAGCTTTGTTGAAAACAATGCGCAGGCTCCGGCGACCGTCAATCCGAGCCTGTGGCGCGATACCCAGCTCAACCATATCTATGGCCTGTTTGAGGTATCTGACGGTATTTACCAGGTGCGCGGGTATGATATGTCAAACATGACGCTGGTAGAAGGCAAAACCGGCTGGATTGTATTTGACCCGCTGATGAGCATGGAGTGCAGCAAGGCGGCCATGCAGCTTGTGGAGGAGCATCTGGGCAAACGGCCTGTGACAGGCATCGTCATCAGCCATCCTCATGTCGACCATTACGGCGGCATCAAGGGGATTGTGTCTGAGGAAGAAGTAACGGACAGGAAAATACCCATCATTGTACCCGAGGGCTTTGAGGAGCATGCCATCAGCGAAAACGTTTATGCCGGCAACGCAATGGGGCGCAGGGCAAATTACCAATATGGGACGCTGCTCCAAAGCTCCCCGCAGGGAACCCTTGCAATGGGCATTGGCATGGGGCAGTCAAAGGGAACCATTACTTACATAACACCAAACGACATCATAAAGGAAACAGGTGAAAAAAGGACGGTCGACGGCGTCGCAATGGAATTCCAGATGACGCCCGGTACGGAAGCCCCGGCTGAAATGAACACGTGGTTCCCGCAGAAAAACGCGTTGTGGCTTGCCGAGAACTGTACGGGCACGCTGCATAACCTCTACACGCTGCGCGGCGCGCAGGTACGCGACGGCAACGCGTGGGCAGAGTATATTATGGAAGCGGTTTCCCGATACGGGACGAAGGTGGAAACCGTATTCCAGTCGCACAACTGGCCGCACTGGGAAAACGCAAAAATCAGGAAATATATGGTGGATACCGCGGCGGTTTATAAGTTTATAAACGACCAGACGCTGATGTATCTCAACCAGGGGCTGACGGAAAACGAAATTGCGAACAAAATAAAGCTACCCGCCGAGCTGGAAAAGAACTGGTATACAAGGCAGTATTACGGGACGGTTGCGCATAACGCCAAAGCCGTATACCAAAGATTTATGGGCTGGTACGACGCAAACCCTGTGCATCTTGGGGCGCTCGACCCAAGCGAGAGCGCAAAAAAATACGTGGAATACCTGGGAGACACCGGCGCGGTTCTCAAAAAAGCAAAGGAAGATTTCGATAAGGGAGAGTACCAGTGGGTAGCGGAAATTACAAACGTGCTGGTATACGCCGACCCCGAAAATAAAGAGGCGCGCTATCTCTGCGCGGACGCGCTCGAGCAGCTTGGATACCAGGCGGAATCGGGGCCCTGGCGCAACGCTTACCTGTCGGGCGCGAAGGAGCTGCGGGAAGGCACCGTTTCGGACGACAAATACCGCGCAAACGGCAGCGCAGATACACAGCGGAGCATGACGCCGGAAATGATGCTGGATTATTTGGGAATCCGTACCGATTCCAACGCGGCGCAGGATTTAAACTTAAAAATCAACTTGAAGATAACCGACACCGGGGAAAATTACCTGCTGACCGTACACAGCGGCGTGCTGCTGTACCAGACAGGCGTACAGGAGGACGGCGCGGACGCAACCCTTACCATGCCAAAGGCCGGCCTGTTCGCAATATTGAGCAAAGACGCCGGGCAGCAAAAGAAATTGATAAAAATTGAGGGCGATAAGGCCGTACTCGATAAGCTTTGCGCCAATATAGTCGATTTTGAGTTCTTCTTCAATATTGTGGAGCCGTAATTATATAATACGCGCCTTGTGTATATTTGCGGGTAAAGCCGCCCTGTTATAAAGCAGGGCGGCTTTTTACGTGAGATAATATTCCCGTTTGCTGACGTGTAAAAAATACCCGCAACGATATTACGCGCAAATTATAGCAGGGCCGTGTAAATTTCTTACAGGCGCCGTGTCAGTTTCCGGTAAAAGCTTGTAAGCAGGCTTATACGCCGCATAAAACATTTTTATAGAAAAAGGGGAGCGCCTTCGCGCTCCCCTTTTTCGTTCTATGTGATTACTCCTCCAGCTGCGCCTTTGCCTGCTCGATTACCTTCTGGGCAACCTGCGCGGGCGCGTCTTCATAACGGGCAAATTCAAAGGTAAAGCTGCCCCGGCCCTGTGTGACCTGACGGATATAGGTGGAGAAATCGTGCATTTCCGCCATAGGAACCTCGGCCTCGACGACCTGCATGCCGTCCTCGCCGGGGTTCATGCCGAGCACGCGGCCGCGGCGCTTGTTGACCTCACCCATGATATCGCCCATGTTGTTATCGGGAACAGTTGCTTTGAGCGAGCCGATTGGCTCAAGCAATGTGGGGCTTGCCTGCGGCATTCCGTTTTTATAAGCTACGGCCGCCGCCATTTTAAACGACATTTCGGAAGAATCGACCGGATGGTACGAGCCGTCGTAGAGCGTCGCCCTGAGCCCGACTACCGGATAGCCTGCAAGCGGGCCCTTTTTGATGCAGTCGCGCAGGCCCTTTTCCACCGCCGGGAAAAATCCCTTCGGGACGGAGCCGCCGACGACACGTTCTGCGAATTCCAATCCGTCGCTGTCGCAGGGTTCAAATTCAATCCAGACGTCGCCGAACTGGCCGTGTCCGCCCGACTGCTTCTTATGCCTGCCCTGTACCTGTACCTTCTTGCGGATGGTCTCCCTGTATGCGACCTTCGGCTGCTCGAGCGTTACCTCTATGCCGAATTTTATCTTGAGCTTGGATACCACGACGTCGAGGTGCTGTTCTCCCAAGCCGGAGATGACCATCTGGTGGGTTTCCGTATTGTTTTCAAGCTTTATGGTCGGATCTTCTTCTATAATCCTTGAAAGCGCCTGGGCGACCTTATCCTCCTCGCCCTTGTTCTTCGGCAGGATTGCCATGGAATAGGACGGCGCAGGATATACGACCGGGTCTAAGATAACCTTGCGGGTCGGCGCGCAGAGCGTGTCGCCCGTGTTGGTGCTTTGCAGCTTTGCCACGGCGCCGATGTCGCCCGCGCCGATATACGCCATGTCCTCCTGCTTTTTGCCGCGGATGACCATGACCTTGCCAATACGCTCCTGGTTGCCTGTGCGCATATTGATAAGCGGCGTTTCGGGAGATACCTTGCCTGATATTACCTTAAAGTAAGAAAGCTTGCCGACAAACGGGTCGGCTACCGTCTTAAAGACGACGGCCGCCGCCGCGCCGCTTTCATTGACGGAAATCTCGACCGGGTCGCCGTTGGTGTCTACACCTAGCTCGCTGCCCGCGTCAGCCGTGGGCGCAAGCCACGAAAGGCCGTTTAACAGCTGGTCTATTCCGTACGTGTTCTGGGCGTCGCCGCAGAATACAGGGCTGATGGTACCATTTTTGACGCCCTGGCTGATGCCGACGATAATCTCCTCCGGCGTGAATTCCTCGCCGCTGAAATATTTTTCAAACATTTCGTCGCTCGTTTCCGCGACCGCCTCGTTGATTGCGGTGCGCAGCCCTTCGAGCCTGTCGCCCATGTCGGGCATGGCGGTCTGCGTGACCTTGCCGTTTTCGTCGTACAGGTAGGCGCGGTGTTCGAGCAGGTTTATGTAGCAGTTTGCCTGGCCGTCCACGATATAAGGCACAACAACCGGGCAGACAGACGGCCCAAAGGACGCCTTGAGCGTTTCGAAGACGCGGTAGAAGCGCGCGCTTTCGTCACACAGCCCGTTTACAAAAAACACCTTGGTGCGTCCGGCCTTGGTAGCAGACTTGACCGCCTTTTCTGTACCGACGTTCACGCCGTTTTTGCCTGACACGACAATCAGTGCCGTGTCCGCCGCGCGCATACCCTCGCACAAGCCGCCCGCGAAATCGAACAGGCCGGGGGTGTCGATGAGGTTTATCTTGTATCCCTTCCATTCGATCGGCGCGACTGCCGTTACGACGGAAACCTTACGCTTTATTTCTTCCGGATCAAAATCCAGTACGGTATTTCCTTCATTGACCTTTCCGAGCCTGTCGGACGCTCCTGCAAGATAAATCATAGATTCCGCAACAGAGGTTTTTCCTGACCCGCTGTGGCCTGCAAGGGCAACGTTCATAATCTTTTTTGCGTCATACTGTTTCAATAGGGGTAACTCCTTTCGCTTGCCCGTGGGGAATAAAATAAATTCGCCAAATTAAGACAATTTTTACAATTACAGAAGTAATCGCTTTCTAATTATAGCAGAATTGCCAAACCTATTCAAATGAATTTCCCTAAAAATGAAAAATTCACCCCTTGTAACAATAATACAAGGGGTGAATTGTGTACCCTGCACAAAAACAAAGCGTTTTTTTACAGGCTTCCTCCTATTTAGACAGGAACTTTACTCTAGCACCGCGCCTTTTGTCCCGGAGGTCACGAGCTTTGCGTAGCGGGAAAGGTATCCGCTTGTAATGCGCGGGGCGCGCGGCTTCCAGCCTGCGCGGCGGCGTTCCATTTCATCATCGGATATTAAAACGTTAATCGTGTTACTGTCGATGTCGATTTCGATGGTATCGCCCTCTTCTATGAGCGCAATGTTGCCGCCGACAGCCGCCTCAGGCGATACATGGCCGATTGCGGCGCCCCTCGTGGCGCCTGAGAACCTGCCGTCCGTGATGAGCGCGACGCAGTTTCCAAGGCCGCTGCCCATAATCGCGGAGGTCGGGTTGAGCATTTCACGCATGCCGGGGCCGCCCTTCGGCCCCTCATAACGGATGACCACGACGTCGCCCGCGTTGATATTGCCCTTGTAGATGGCGTCCAGCGCGTCCTCCTCGCAGTCGAACACGCGCGCGCTGCCCTTATGGTGCATCATTTCGGGCGCAACTGCGCTGCGCTTGACGACGCAGCCGTCGGGCGCCAGGTTGCCCTTGAGCACGGCGATGCCGCCCGTCTTGCTGTACGGGTCGGACACGGGGCGTATGACCTCCGTATCCCTGATTTCACAGCCCGCAATATTCTCTCCCACGGTTTTGCCTGTGCAGGTGGGAAGGCCCGTTTCAACCAGGCCGAGCTTTGAAAGCTCGTGCATGACGGCGTACACGCCGCCCGCCTCGTTCAACTGCTCGATGAAGTGGTCGCCCGCGGGCGCTAAATGGCAGAGGTTCGGCGTTTTTGCGGAAATTTCGTTTGCGGAGCTTAAATCAAGCTCTATGCCGCACTCGTGCGCAATCGCAGGGAGGTGCAGCATGCTATTCGTGCTGCAGCCGAGCGCCATATCGACGGTCAGGGCGTTCTGGAACGCCTTTTGCGTCATAATGTCGCGCGGGCAGATGTTCTTTTTATAAAGCTCCATCACCTGCATGCCGGCGCGCTTTGCCAGGCGCAGGCGCTCAGAATAAACAGCCGGGATGGTACCGTTGCCCTTTAGCCCCATGCCCAGCACCTCTGTCAGGCAGTTCATGGAGTTCGCCGTGAACATGCCGGAGCAGGACCCGCACGTCGGGCATGCCTTGTTTTCGATTTCATTGAGCTTCTCCTCGTCTATCTCGCCGACCTTATAGCGGCTGACAGCCTCGGAAACCGTGGAATAGCTGATTTTTTTGCCGTCGACCGTACCGGCGAGCATCGGGCCGCCGCTTACGAAGATACAGGGGATGTTTACCCTGGCCGCCGCCATCAGGAGCCCCGGGACGTTTTTATCACAGTTCGGTATCATCACAAGCGCGTCGAACGCGTGCGCTTTGGCCATGGCCTCGGTGGAGTCGGCAATCAGCTCCCTTGTGACAAGCGAATACTTCATGCCCTCGTGCCCCATCGCGATGCCGTCGCATACGGCGATGGCCGGGAACACGATAGGAATGCCGCCCGCCATGGATACGCCCAGCTTGACGGCCTCTTCGATTTTATCGAGATTCATGTGGCCTGGGACGATATCGTTCTTTGAGCTGACAATGCCGACGAGCGGCTTGCCTATTTCCTCGTCTGTAAGCCCCAGCGCGTGAAGCAGCGACCTCTGCGGTGCCGCGTTAGTCGATTTTGTAATTTTATCGCTTTTCATTCGTATGACCTCCTGTCATGTTTGGTTGTTGTCCCATATACATAATAAATGGGATATGGTATCGTTCTGCTATGTAAACGCGGGGCGGGAAACCCGCCCCGCACAGGATATGTTTGATAAACTGGTTTCAGACTTAAGCGTACCAATTGTTCAAGCCGCACGCCGTTTTCCTATTTCTATAAATCGACACGTCGTTTTATAAAAATCTGGAAAGACCAGAATTCGTATAAGCCTCCAAAAGATTTTTCACAGGCCAATGAATGGGATGCGCGAAAAAGGGGGCATACATGTTGTATGCGGCCGGATTTCCGCGATTTCATCAGCCGGGACGCGGAAAAAAGCCACAGATGCTTCAGTCCTTGGGCTTCATCGTGGGGAACAGCAACACGTCGCGGATAGAAGCGCTGTCTGTCAGCAGCATGACGAGCCTGTCGATGCCCATGCCCATGCCGCCGGTCGGGGCCATGCCGTATTCGAGCGCGGTGATGAAATCCTCGTCTATCATGTTGGCTTCCTCGTCGCCCGCCTCACGCAGCTTTAATTGGTGCTCAAAGCGCCCGCGCTGGTCAATAGGGTCGTTGAGCTCCGTGTACGCGTTTGCAAGCTCGCGGCGCGTTATAAACAGCTCAAAGCGCTCTACAAGCTCCGGAGTCCCCTTTTTGCGCTTGGTAAGCGGGGAGACCTCGACGGGGTAATCGTAAATAAACGTCGGCTGCAAAAGCTGCTCCTCGACATACTCTTCAAACGCGGTATTGAGGATGTTGCCCCAGGTATCCGTCTTCTTTACTTCCAGATGGAGCTTTTCGGCAGCTTCCTTTGCCTTTTCCGTGTCGCCTGTAAACGCGCCGAAATCCACGCCCGCGTATTGCTTTACCGCGTCTATCATCGTCATGCGGGCAAACGGGAGCTTGAGGCTGATTTCCTCGCCCTGGTAGGTAATCTGGTCTGTGTCGTTGACCGCAAGGCACGCTTTGTTGATAAGCTCCTCTGTAATATCCATCATACCGTTGTAGTCGGTGTACGCCTGGTAGAGCTCAATCGTTGTAAATTCCGGATTGTGCTTGACGTCCATGCCCTCGTTTCGGAACAGCCTGCCGATTTCATACACACGCTCCATCCCGCCGACAATCAGCCTCTTTAAGTAAAGCTCGGGCGCAATCCTCAAATACAGGTCGATATCCAGCGTATTATGGTGCGTAATAAACGGCCTTGCCGCGGCGCCGCCCGCGATGGTATTCAAAATAGGCGTTTCGACCTCGATAAAGCTCTTGTCGTCAAGGCACTGGCGGATGGTCTTGATAATTTTGCTGCGCTTGACAAAGGTATCCTTCACCTCGGGGTTTACCATCAAATCGACGTACCGCTGGCGGTAGCGCAGGTCTGTATCCTTTAGCCCATGGAATTTGTCGGGCAATGGCAGCAGGGACTTTGCAAGGAGCGTTACCTCCTTTGCGTGGACGGAGATTTCCCCCCGGCGCGTGCGGAATACAAAGCCCGTAACCTCGAGGATATCCCCAATGTCCCATTTGGACATATTGGCGTAGGCCTCCTCGCCGATATCATTGATTCTGATATACACCTGCATACGCCCGCTGCGGTCGTGGATATCGATAAACGTTGCCTTTCCCATATCGCGCCAGCTCATAATGCGGCCCGCAATGCAGACGTCCTTATTTTCGAGCGTTTCAAAATTGTCGCGGATTTCCTGCGCGAGCGTGTCGCGCCTGCTCACCGTCACCTCGAACGGGTCGCTGCCCTCCTGCTGGAGCGCCGTGAGCTTGTCCCTCCTGATTTGGAGCAGCTCGCTTAAATCCTGCTCTGCCTCCGGGCTGTTTGCCGGGGCCGTGTTCTCTGCCATCTTTACGTCCTCCTCATATCCTGGGTTAAGAAGCAAACGGGCGTGCCGGGGGCACGCCCGTTTCATTTAAAAGCTCTGCGTTACTTGCTGATTTCCAGCACCTCGTACTCGCTCACGCCCGCCGGTGTTTCCACCGAAACACGCTCGCCGACCTTTTTGCCGAGCAAAAATTTGCCGACCGGTGATTCGTCTGAAATGCGCCCCTTCAGAGGGTCGGCCTCGTTTGAGCCGACAATCTGGTATACATTTTCCCTGCCGGCGGTGTGGTTCATAACCTTCACCTTGGAGCCGACGTGGATTAGTTCCGTGCTGATTTCATTTTCATCTATGATTTTAACGTTCTTGAGCATCGTTTCAATGGTTGCAATCCTGGATTCCACCATCGCCTGCTCGTTTTTCGCCTCGTCGTACTCGCTGTTCTCCGAAAGGTCGCCGAAGGAAAGCGCAACCTTGATTTTTTCCGCTATTTCTTTTCTGCGGACTGTTTTGAGCATATCAAGCTCGTCCTCCAGGTTCTTAAGACCCTCGTTCGTAAGCAATACCTGTTTCTGCATGGCTTTACCACCCTTTACGGTTAATTTACAGGACGCCGTTACACATGCGCCTATCCTCATTCAAATTTTACAATTTAGATGTTTACATATAAGCTTTATTATAGACAGCGCCGCGGCCCGTGTCAAGTATTTATCCCATTTCTTCCGCATTTTTATGCGTTTGCGCGCCGCGGTTTCCAATTTCCTTTTTTTATTTGAAAATCCGCCTGTTTTATGTATATTTACCTAAAAAAGCGGGAAGCCCCTGTCAAAAAAAGCATGATTTTCAATCTATAAATCCGACCGCATCTATGGTATTATATTATAGACTTTTTATGCGAAGGATGAGGCCGCTATGAATACAGTCCTTTTTGACCTGGACGGGACGATGCTCCCTATGGACCAGGACGTCTTTGCGCACGGCTATTTTTCGGAGCTTGCAAAAAAATTTGCAGCATTTGGGCTGGACGGGAAAAAGCTTGTGGAATGCGTATGGGCGGGCACAAGGGAAATGATAAAAAACGACGGCTCCATGACGAACGAGGAGCGCTTCTGGAAAACCTTTGCCGGCCTGATGGGAGAGGATATTTTAAAGCTGCGCCCGCAGTTCGACGAATTTTACCGCAAGGAATTCAACAACGTACAGGAGAAAACAGGCTTTACGCCGCTTGCCGCGCAGTGCCTTACAATCCTCAGGGACAAGGGCTACCGCCTGATTGCGGCCACCAACCCGATTTTCCCGAAGGACGGGACGTTGAACCGCATGCGCTGGGCGGGCGTAGACCCCGATATGTTTGAAATGATTACTACGTACGAAACATGCTCCTACAGCAAGCCAAACCTCAAATATTACGAGTCCCTGCTGCAAACGGCCGGGCTTGAAGCGCGCGACTGCCTGATGGCCGGCAACGACCTGCGCGAGGACATGTGCGCGGGCAAGCTTGGAATCGACACGTATCTCATTACCGACTGCATGATTGCGGACGAAGGCGCGGACCTCTCACAGATTAAGCACGGAAGCTATGAGGAGTTTAAGGCATATGCCTCTTCCCTGCCCGATATTAAATGAAAAATACAGGTTTGAAACGAAAGGTATGGTAACACCATGAATTACGACGTTATCATCGTAGGCGCGGGGCCGGCGGGCATTTTTACCGCAATTGAGATGGTCAAGCGCGGCACACATAAAAAAATCGTCATTCTCGAAAAAGGGCGCCCTGTCGAAAAACGCAGCTGCCCTAAGCTCAAGACCAAAACCTGCATGAACTGCAAGCCGTACTGCCACATTACGACCGGTTTTTCCGGAGCGGGCGCGTTCTCTGACGGCAAGCTCTCGTTGAGCTACGAGGTCGGCGGGGATTTGCCGACGCTCATCGGCGAGGATTTGGCGCAGGAAACAATCGATTATACCGACCAGATTTACCTGGAGTTCGGCGCGTCTAAGAAGGTAGAGGGCGTCGGGCAGGAGGAAAAGGTCAAGGAAATCCGCAAAAAGGCAATCCAGTCCGGCTTAAAGCTCGTGGACTGCCCCATCCGCCATCTTGGCACGGAAAAGGCGCAGACGCTTTATAAAAGTATTGAAAGCTGGCTTCTGGAGCACGGAGTGGAAATCCTGTTCGGCTACGCGTGCCGCGATTTGATTATTGAGGACAGCGTATGTAAGGGCGTCGTTGCGCAGAACGTATACGAAAGGGACGAAACGCTTACAATAAACGGGGAAAATATTATTGTCGCGACAGGCCGCAAGGGAGCGGACTGGCTGGAAAAGGTCTGTGTGGAGCACGACATCGCGCATCAGCCCGGAACCGTGGACATCGGCGTGCGCATCGAGGTGCGCAACGAGGTTATGGAGGAGGTAAACGAGGTCCTCTATGAATCAAAGCTCATCGGTTATCCGAAGCCCTTTAAAAACAAAGTGCGCACCTTCTGCCAGAATCCCGGCGGTTTTGTCAGCCAGGAGAACTACGATAACAATTTAGCAGTTGTCAACGGCCATTCCTATAAGGATATCAAATCGAACAACACGAACCTTGCCATATTGTGCTCGCACAATTTCACCGAGCCCTTTAACCAGCCTATCGCATACGCACAGAAGGTCGGCGAGCTCACCAACATGCTTGCAAACGGCCATATACTCGTGCAGCGCTATGGCGATATATTGGACGGCAAGCGCACCTGGCCGAAGGAATTAAGCCAATCGAACGTAAAACCCACCATTCCGGACGCCGTCGCGGGCGATATTACCGCGGCCATGCCCTACCGCGCGATGATGAACATCATCAATTTTATCCAGGCGGTAGACCATGTGGTCCCGGGCTTTGCGAGTACCGAAACGCTGCTTTATTCGCCGGAGCTCAAATTCTACAGCAACCGCGTCAAGATGGATAAGGACTTTAATACCAACATCATGGGGCTGCACTGCCTGGGCGACTCCAGCGGATGGACAAGGGGCTTGATGATGGCGTCCGTCATGGGCGTGCTCATGGGCCGTAAACTCTGATTTTCTTTTTTTCATATAAACAACACACATGTACACGAATTTGTAAGTTCAGTTTTTTGTGTATTATTGACATTTTATACAGGATACACTATAATTAATTTATTGTACCTGTTCCATTCTGGGCACCGTCTGCCGGTTTTCCCAACGTATGGGTATTACGCGCCGCTGTTTTTTCTATGTAAAATGAAGCTGCGCCTATTAATCGAGGTTTAAAAATGATGAAAATCAATTCGAGAAAAATTATTCTCGCTTTGTCCGATATGTTTGTCATCGGCGTCAGTTCCCTTATGTCCTACTACCTTCTTAATTTTCTGGGGGACGCCGGCGCGAAAATCATGCGTCCCGTCCAGCTTGCCGTCATCACCATACTGCTGATTATTTTATGCTTTGCGTTTTTGTTAGTCAGCGGCGCATACTCAAAGCTTTGGCGGTATTTTAAGCTCAAGGACTATATTTCCTGCTTTGCGGGGACGGCGCTCGGCAGCATCGTCGTATTCTTCCTATCCTACCTCATCTTCAGCGAACCCAACCTGATTTACTTTTGCATGCAGTTTCTGATGGGAACCGTGGGGATTGTGCTGTTTCGCATCCTCTTCCGCAAAACGTTCCTCGTTTTGGTAGACGAAGGAAAGAGCGAGCTGAAAAAGAGGACGCTGATTGTCGGCGCGGGCCAGGCCTGCAACCTGATATTGAAGGAAATAGAAAACGCAAAAAAAGACCCAAACAACCCGTCGAACGAATACCTGCCGATTTGCATTGTAGACGACGACCCAAAAAAATTAAAATCCGAGGTGCGCGGCATCCGCGTAATGGGCACGAGCGAGGATATCATCGACCTGTGCAGGGAAGAACAAATCGATATGATTATCTTCGCCATCCCCTCCTGCACCGAGGCGGAACGGCGTTATATCCTGGACCTCTGCTCGGAAACCTCATGCAAAATAAAAATTGTCCCGTATTTAAGCCAGCTGTTTTTCGACGGCGACCAGCTGAACCTCCTGCACCAGATTTCCGATATCAAGGTGGAGGACCTCCTGGGCCGCGAGCCTATCACCTTTGACAAAAAGGATATCCGTTCCTTTATCAAAGATAAGGTCTGCATGATTACGGGCGGCGGCGGCTCCATCGGCTCGGAGCTAACCCGCCAGATTGCGAAATACGGCCCAAAGCAGATTATCATCGTCGATATTTACGAAAACAACGCCTACGACATCCAGCAGGAGCTGTTAATGGAGCACGGCGAGGACATCAACCTGGTTACTCTGATTTGCTCTGTGCGCGACTACGAAAAAATGAAGCTCGTTTTTGAAAAGTACAAGCCGCAGCTCGTGTTCCACGCGGCGGCGCACAAGCATGTGCCGTTGATGGAAACCTCCCCGGAGGAAGCGGTCAAGAATAACGTCATCGGCACGTTCAACGTGGCGTCCCTTTCAGAATTTTATAATGTAGAGAAATTTGTCATGATTTCCACGGACAAGGCGGTCAATCCCACAAACGTCATGGGTGCGACAAAGCGCTGCTGCGAGATGATTGTGCAGTATATGGCGCAGTTCGGCAACACGAAAACGGAATTTGTTACGACGCGCTTCGGCAACGTGCTCGGCTCGAACGGCTCGGTTATCCCGCTTTTCAAGCGCCAGATTGAAACCGGCCGGCCGATTACCGTAACGCATCCCGACATCATCCGCTATTTCATGACCATCGCGGAGGCTGTTTCGCTTGTATTGCAGGCGGCTTCCATGGCGCACGGCGGTGAAATCTTCGTGCTGGACATGGGCGCGCCTGTCAAGATAACGACGCTCGCGGAAAACCTTATCCGCATGTACGGCAAGGTGCCCTACAAGGATGTTGAAATCAAATTCACGGGCCTTCGTCCCGGTGAAAAGCTCTTTGAAGAGCTTTTAATGGACGAGGAAGGGCTCAAGGCTACCGCGAACAAGAAAATTTTTATTGGAAACCAGATTCCCATCGATTCGGGGGAATTTATAGAAAAGCTGACAAAGCTCAAAAAATCCGCGCTTGCAAACGATTCGGACAAAACGCTTTCCGTATTAAGCGATATTGTCCCGACGTTCCACCACGTTACAAACGGAAAGCAGGCACAGGAAAATTTAGCAAATGACATAAAACAGGAACCGTCTGAATAAATATCAAGCGGTGCGATTTTTCTATATGGAGGTAAAAAGGTATGTGTGGTATTGTCGGTTATGTCGGCTACAGGGACTGCAGCGACGTGCTCGTAAGCGCCCTTTCCAAGCTTGAATACAGGGGCTACGATTCCGCGGGCATCGCCGTATTTGACGAGGGCGAAATTAAGGTCGCCAAATCAAAGGGCAGGCTCAAGGACTTGGAAGCGAAAATGGAGAAGGAGGGCAGGCCGCAGGGCAAGGCCGGTATCGGGCATACGCGCTGGGCAACGCACGGCGAGCCGTCCGACCGCAACTCCCACCCCCACAGCGGGGAAAAGGTTTCGATTGTACATAACGGTATTATCGAAAACTACAAGGAATTAAAGGAATTCCTCCTGCGCAAGGGACGTGTGTTTTTAAGCGATACCGACACGGAGGTCGTCGCGCAGATGCTGGGCTACTACTACGACGGCGACCCTATCGATACGATTATCCATGTCATCAAAGAGCTGGAGGGCTCGTTTGCGCTGGGAATCGTATTCCAGGATTTCCCCGATACGGTTTACGCCGTGCGCAGGGAAAGCCCGCTGATTGTCGGCGTAGGCAAGGATGAAAGCTTTATCGCGTCAGACGTTCCCGCCATCCTCAAATATACAAAGGACTATTACCTGCTCGAGCACGATGAAATCGCCGTACTGACGCACGACGAAATCAATATTTACGACACGCACCACCAGCTTGTCGAAAAAGAGCTGAAAACCGCGGATTGGGATATGGACGCGGCGGAAAAGTGCGGCTACGAGCATTTTATGATTAAGGAAATCCACGAGCAGCCGACCTCCATCAACATGACGGTAAAACCGCGCATCACAGACGGCCTGCCGAACCTGGAGGAATGCGGGATTACGCCCGAAAAGCTTACGGAGTACAAAAACATCCATGTCGTCGCCTGCGGCACCGCGATGCACGCGGGTATGGTTGGAAAATATGTAATTGAAAAGCTCGCGCGCGTCCCCGTAACGGTGGACATCGCGTCGGAGTTCCGTTACCGCGGCCCGCTCGTCGGGGAGGGCGATCTCGTCATCATTATCTCCCAGTCCGGCGAAACGGCAGACAGCCTGGCCGCCATGCGCCTTGCCAAAAAGCTTGGCGCGCAGACGCTCGCGATTGTAAACGCAAAGGGCAGCTCCATCGCCAGGGAGGCCGACATGCTCATTTATACGCACGCCGGCCCGGAAATCGCGGTCGCTTCTACAAAGGCGTATATCGTCCAGCTTTCCGTCATGTACCTGTTCGCGTTTGAGCTTGCGCTCGCGAAGGGGATTATCGATGAGGGAAAGTGCCGTGAGCTTACGGCGGCGCTGCTCGAAACGCCCGCCCTGATTGAACAGGTTCTCGAAAACGACAAGGAAGACGTCCAGTTTATATCGAACCAGCTCATAACGGCCGACAGCCTGCTGTATATCGGCAGGGGGCTCGATTATGCGCTGAGTATGGAAGGCTCGTTGAAGCTCAAGGAGATTTCATACATCCATTCCGAGGCATACGCGGCGGGCGAGCTCAAGCACGGCACGATTTCCCTGATTACAAATGACATGCCGGTTATCGCCGTCGCAACGCAGGCCGCGCTGCTTGAAAAAACCGTCAGCAATATTAAAGAAGTCAAGGCGCGCGGCGCAAAGGTCGTGCTGGTGTGCCGTGAGGATTTCAGCGTGGATGAGGAAGCCTATGATTACCTGGTCCGGATTCCAAAAACGTGTGAGCTTCTGACCCCGATGCTTACAGCCGTCCCGCTGCAGCTGATTGCTTATTATACGGCGGTGCTGCGCGGCAACGACGTCGATAAGCCCAGAAACCTTGCAAAATCGGTCACAGTCGAATAATTTAACGCTCCGTAAGGCGCCGGATTTACTTCCGGCGTCTTTTCTATTTTTAAATTGTCAACTAATAATACAAATTATTCGGTTGACAATCAAAGCAGAAAGAGATATACTGTTCCTATCAAAAGGAGGATAATATGATGGATAACACAAAGCCAATGAAAAGCACAAAAATATACGCAATTATTATTACCGCGCTGTTCGCGGCGCTGACCGCCGTTTTCTCACAAATTTCTATCCCCATCGGCCCTGTGCCGGTTAACCTTGCGCTTCTCGCCGTTTTTACCGCCGCAGGGCTGTTAAGCCCCGGGCGCGCCGTTTTAAGCCAAGTGGTTTACCTGCTGCTCGGCGCCGTGGGCGTCCCGGTGTTCTCCGGTTTCCGCGGCGGGTTTGCCGTGCTTGCCGGGCCGACGGGCGGCTATATTGTTGGGTATATTGTTGCGGCGCTTACCATTTCCCTGCTGCTCAAGCGGTTCGGCAAAAAAATCCATACGGTAATCCCATCCATTATTGCGGGCCTTGCGCTCTGCTACACGTTCGGTACGGCATGGTTTGTAATCAGCACCGGAACCGGAATATTGGAAGCGCTGATGGTCTGCGTCGTGCCTTTCTTAATCGGAGACGCCGCGAAAATCGCCGCAGCGACGCTCCTGATTCACCGTCTGAAAAAAGTGGTATAAACAGCGCTCCCCTGTGCCGCGGCGCGTTTTGGCACAGGGGATTTTTGTACCCTTCTGTAACCGGACTGTCATCTTCCTTCTATTGACAATTCCGCCCCAAAACTATATTATCATCTTATCAGAAAAATATCTCCTGTAGAAAAAAGGAGGCGGAAAGCCGATTGGACGCTTTTTTGGACTCGCTTAATTTCCAGGTCATTACGGACCTTGCCATAGTCGTCCTGCGTGTTCTGATTCCTATCCTTGGAATCGTGGTGGTGTTCCAGTGCTATTCCTCGATGCGCCGCCAGCGCAGGGATGAAAAGCCGCTGGTTATGCTTGTCAACAAGGAAAACGACGATTGCCTGCCCGTGCTCGCGTGGGAAAATTCAATAGGGCGCGGCCGCAGCTGCGACATTACGCTCGGCGACATGGCCGTTTCGCGCGACCACTGTGTTTTGCTGCGGCGTGAGGCAGGCTGGTTTATCAGCGATACCGGTTCGAAATACGGCACGTTTGTAAACGGCAAACGCGTGGAAGAGCGCACGCCTGTTTACATCAATGATGAAATCAAGGTCGGGCGGACAGCCCTTACGCTCAGGCGCGCGGAGGATTATACCGACATCAGCAAATCCTGGTTCTTTAAAAAGCCGGGAAGCAAGGCGGGCATCTCGCCGTTTTCCCTGATGATGCTCATCAGCATATTCCTGCTGTTTATGGCGGCCGAGGCCTGCGTCAGCACGGAAATTACCGATTTCATGCCGCTAGCCGTCTGGGGCTGCTTTATGGCGGTCGCCTGGATTTTTTATCTGGTTTCCACCAAAGCGCTGCGGCGCGTTGGGTTTGAACTTGAGAGCCTTGCGATTTTCCTTTCGGGGGTCGGCGTTATGCTCTCGGTACGGCAGGAGATACGGCAGACCTTCGTGCAGATAGCCGCAGCAGCCGTCGGCATGGTTGTTTTCTGCCTGCTAATCAAGTTTATCGAAAACCCGGACCGCGTCACGAAATGGCGCTGGTTTATTATGATAGCGGCAGTCGGCCTGCTCGGAATTAACATCATATTCGGCACCATCCGCGGAGGCGCGGCGAACTGGATTGTTATCGGCGGCGTATCCGTCCAGCCGTCTGAATTTGTGAAAATTGCTTTTATCTTCGTCGGCGCGTCGGCGCTCGACCAATTGCAGAGGAAACGCAACCTGATTGAATTTATTATATTCTCCGCCATCTGCGTGGGCGCCCTTTTCCTGATGAGCGATTTTGGTACGGCCCTTATCTTTTTTGGCACCTTCCTGATGATTTCCTTCATGCGCTCAGGCGATTTGAAAACGGTTATCCTCGCGGTCGCGTCCGCTGTGTTCGGCGGGGCGATTATCCTGCGGTTTAAGCCGTATATCGCAAATCGGTTTGAGGCGTGGGGGCATGTGTGGGAATATTCCAACACGACCGGCTACCAGCAAGCGCGCGTGCTTACCTACGCGGCAAGCGGCGGGCTGTTCGGCGTAGGGCTTGGCAACGGTTATTTAAAATATGTCGCGGCTTCGGAAAGCGACCTCGTCTTTGGGCTGATGTGCGAAGAGGTCGGCCTGATTATGGCGCTGACTGTCGCGGCCGCAATCGGCGCGCTGTTCTTCTACGCCCGCGCCATCACGACGCGCAGCCGTTCGACCTTCTATTCCGTATCGGCCTGCTGCGCGGCAGGGCTGTTCGTCTTACAGTCAATGCTCAATATCTTCGGCGCAACGGATATCCTGCCGCTGACGGGCGTTACGCTTCCGTTTATCAGCACGGGCGGTTCGAGCATGATTGCATGCTGGGGGCTGCTTGCGTTTATTAAGGCGGCGGACGAGCGCACCTATGCCACCAAACGCAGAATAACGCAGTAAAGGCCGGGTACCCGGCAGGAAAGGGGCGGCATTTTGAAAAAGGCTTTGACACGCTCTATCTTTATTTTTATTATAACGCTCGCGTTCTTTGGGGGGCTTGCCCTTTTTACCTTCCGTATCTGCACAAACGCCGGCGGATGGATTCAGCAGAATTACAACGGGCATATCTCCGGCAGCGGGGGGCTTGAGCAGGCGGGAATTATGTACGACCGCAACGGCAAGGTGATGGCGCAGAGCAAGGACGGCAAGCGCTATTATAACGACGACTTGAATACGCGCCTTGCGACGCTCCACGTGGTGGGCGACAACAGCCTGAATATTTCTACGGCGGTGCAGAGCATGTACCGTTCGGATTTGCTGGGCTTCGATTATATATGGGGGCTTGAAATGCCGCCGTCTTTCCGGGGCGGAAACAGCCTGACGCTTACCATCGACGCGGACGTGTGCAGGACGGCGTACGAGGCGCTTAATGGCGCCCACGGCGCGGTCGTTGTGTTCAACTACAAGACGGGTGAAATCATCTGTAACGTAAGCTCCACCACCTATGACCCGCAGGACCCGCCTGAAATTACGGAGGACAACGAAGACCAGTACAAGGGCGCGTACTTAAACCGCGTGCTTTCGAGCACCTATACGCCCGGCTCCACCTTCAAGCTGGTAACGGCGGCCGCCGCAATCGATTATTTGCCGGACGTCTTTGACAAAACGTTTACCTGCAATGGAGGCGTCGTGATAAACGGCGAGGAAATCTCCTGTATGTCGCATCACGGGGAAATCAATTTCCGCGACGGGCTTGCGCAGTCGTGCAATGTGGTATTCGCGGAGCTTGCCGTCGAAATCGGCAAGGAAAAAATGACGGAAGAGGCAAACAGGATTGGCATTACCCAAAGCTTCAATGTCGGCAACACGCCTACCGTAAAAGGAAAATACGACGTTTCCAAGGCGCAGGACAACGACCTTGGATGGTCTGGTATCGGCCAGTATACCGACCTTGCAAACCCCATGCAGATGGCAATCATGTGCGGCGCGGTTGCAAACCACGGGCAATCGGTGCAGCCTTATTTTGTGTCGGATATTTATAAAGGGGACTTTTCCCCCGTACGCGCGCCGGGCGCATCAGCCGATAGGGAACTTTTGAGCAGAAACACGGCGGATACCTTAAACGAAATGATGCGGTATACCGTTACGTCGAACTACGGCGACGGCATGTTCCCGTCCCTTGAGGTCTGCGCCAAAACGGGAACGGCAGAGGTCGGCGACCCGGACAGCAACGACGCGTGGATGGTCGGCTTCTCTCGCGACGAGGACGCGCCGCTTGCGTTTGCGGTCGTCGTGGAAAAGGGTTCCCTTGGATATTCCACCGCCGGGCCGGTCGCTGTTGCGGCGATGGAGGCCGCCGCCGCTTCCCTGCGCGGTCAGGACTGACAGCTTTTCATACCGGCCGGAGCTTGCTTCCGTCCGGTATTCTTTTTGTCCTGTTCACAAAATAATGGATGATTTTTTGAAAAAAGTATGCTATAATAATTTGACTTGTGCAGGTAAGTAAATTAAAAGCTTCTGCGTGAGCATCTCGAAGGCGCAGCCGGCGCTGCGCGCGATGGAAAGGATCGATTGCCATGAATTTTTTAAAAGCAATGTTCGGCAACTACAGCAAAAGGGAAGTCAAACGGATTCAGCCCCTTTGCGACAAGGTTCTGTCCCTGGAGGACAAGTATAAGGCGATGTCCGACAGCGAACTGAAGGAACAGACCGATATATTAAAAAACCGTTTAAATAACGGGGAAACGACAGACGATATACTGCCCGACGCATTTGCCGTCTGCCGGGAAGCCTCCGACAGGGTGCTCGGCATGCGCCATTTCCCGGTTCAGATTATCGGCGGTATCGTCCTGCACCAGGGACGTATATCCGAAATGAAAACAGGTGAAGGCAAAACGCTCGTTGCAACCCTTCCGGCATACTTGAACGGCTTGACGGGCGAGGGCGTGCATATCGTTACGGTCAATGACTACCTTGCGCGCCGCGACTCGGAATGGATGGGCAAGCTTTACCGCTTTTTGGGCCTTTCCGTCGGGCTGATTGTGCACGACATGGAAAACGATTTAAGAAAAGAAGCCTATGCGGCGGATATTACATACGGCACGAACAACGAGCTGGGCTTCGACTACCTGCGCGACAATATGGTCGTTTATAAGGAAAATAAGGTACAGCGCGGCCATGCCTACGCTATTGTGGACGAGGTCGACTCCATATTGATTGACGAGGCGAGAACCCCGCTTATTATTTCCGGAGCGGGCGACAAATCGACCGACCTTTACGAGCGTGCCGACAAGCTGGCGAAAACATTAAAGGCTGAACGCTTTACCGAGACCGACAGCAAAGAGGACAACGATGAGCTTTACAAGGAAAAAGGCATCGATTATATCATAGACGAAAAGGCAAAGTCCGCGACACTTACGCCCCTGGGCGTCAAAAAGGCGGAGCAATATTTCGGCATTGAAAACCTGACCGACCCCGACAACCTGACGATTCAGCACCACGTCAACCAGGCAATCAAGGCGCACGGCATTATGAAACGGGACATCGACTACGTCGTCAAGGACGGCGAGGTCATCATCGTCGACGAGTTCACCGGACGTTTGATGTACGGCAGGCGCTACAACGAGGGGCTGCACCAGGCAATCGAGGCAAAGGAAGGCGTCAAGGTCGAAAACGAGAGCAAAACACTCGCAACCATCACCTTCCAGAACTATTTCCGCCTGTATACAAAGCTTTCCGGTATGACCGGTACGGCCATGACGGAGGAGGAGGAATTCCGCGAGATTTACAAGCTCGACGTTGTGGAAATCCCGACAAACCGCCCGATGGTACGTGAAGACCTGCCGGATTCCATCTTTAAAACAGAGCAGGGCAAGTTTGAGGCGGTCATCAAGGATATTATTGAATGCCATGAGACAGGGCAGCCTGTCCTGGTCGGTACCATTTCGATTGAAAAATCCGAGCACTTGAGCGCCATGCTCAAGAAAAAGGGCATCAAGCATAACGTATTGAACGCAAAGCAGCATGACAAGGAAGCTGAAATCGTCGCGCAGGCCGGTAAAAAGGGAGCCGTTACGATTGCGACGAACATGGCCGGCCGTGGTACCGATATCATGCTCGGCGGCAACGCCGAGTTCATGGCGAAAACCGAAATGCGCAGGATGCAGTTCAGCGAGGAGCTGATTGCAGAATCGACCGGCTTTGCCGACACGGAAGACGAAGAAATCTTAAACGCGCGCAAAACCTTTGCCGAGCTCAACAAGAAATATAAAGAGGCCATCAAAGAAGAGGCCGACGAGGTGAGAAGGGCCGGCGGCCTGTTCATCATCGGCACGGAACGCCATGAATCCCGCCGTATCGACAACCAGCTGCGCGGCCGTTCCGGACGACAGGGCGACCCCGGCAAGAGCAGGTTCTACCTGTCCACAGAGGACGATTTGATGCGCCTGTTCGGCGGCGAGCGTATGAAGGCCGTTATGGAGCGGCTAAACGCGCCGGACGATATGCCGATTGAAAATAAAATGCTTTCCAATATTATTGAAAGCTCCCAGCAAAAGGTGGAAAGCCGCAACTTCGCCATCAGAAAGAACGTTCTGCAGTATGACGACGTTATGAACCGCCAGCGCGAAATCATCTACGGGCAGCGCGACCAGGTCTTAAACGGTGAGAACATCAAGGACCAGATTATCAAAATGGTCGAGCAGACCATTGAAAAGAACGTTTCCACCTTCTGCCCCGACGACGTAACGAGGGACAACTGGAACCTGGGCAGCCTGCGCGACTTCTATCTCGGCTGGCTTATCGATGAAGGCGACCTGCACTATACGCTCGACGATTTGGAGGGTATGGAGAAGCAGGACCTCATTGATGAGCTGACCAAAAAAGCGATGGACCTTTATGAAGAAAATGAGAGCATCCTCCCCGAAGAGACCATGCGCGAAATGGAGCGCGTATACCTGCTCAAGAACGTCGATACCTACTGGATGGACCATATCGACGCGATGGAGCAGCTGAAGCAGGGGATACGCCTGCGTGCTTACGGACAGCGCGACCCGGTTGTCGAATACCGCTTCGAGGGCTTCGATATGTTTGACGAGATGATTGCCTCCATTCGTGAGGATACCGTTAAAATGGTGCTCGCCGCGCCCAAGCGTATTGTAGAAATTCAAAAGCGCAACGCGGAAATCGCACGCAAACAGCAGGAGATGGCAAAGCAGGCCGCCGCAGCCCATCAGGTGGTCCTGCCGGGACAGCAGCCGCAGCAGCAGCCACAAAACCCGCTCAATGTGGTCATTAAGCGCGAGCAGGTTGCAAAGCCCTTGGCTACAAGCTCCGACGGCACCGACACAGTAAACCGTACCGTAAGGAAATCGGCAAAAGATAAGGTCGGCAGGAACGACCCGTGCCCGTGCGGCAGCGGAAAGAAATATAAAAAGTGCTGCGGAAAAGACGAATAATCATTTATTTATGGCTTAAAAGGGCTGCGGCAGAAATGCCGCAGCCCTTTTTTGTTTGCCCGTTCGCTTGCCTGGGCAAATATTGGTCCTAATACAAACGTGTCATTTCTTATACGGCTTTATCCTGCTTGTCCTGCCCAAAAGGTAGTCCAGGCTTGTTTTATAAAAATCGGCAAGCTTTTCACACGACTCCATCGGGATTTTCAGCTTGCCGGTTTCGTAGCTGCCGTAGGTCGTCTGGTGAATACCCAGATATTCCGCGATTTCCTCCTGCGTAAACCCTCTGCTTTTCCTTAAGTCTTTAATCCTGTTTGACATCAAAACCACCTCAAAGCTTTATTTTTTAATCCATTCGGATTTATTTAACCTTTCATATGCCGGTAACGGCTGTCATCCATAAAAAATTCCGCCCTTTAACAATTTTCCGGATAGTTGAACTCGTTCTGCAAATCGTTAAATTCAATAAAAGAAGCCCCCCGCGTAATGCGGAGGGCTTGTTTTTATCCTGCAACTGCAATTTTCTATTTACTTTGTGCTCCGGGCAGCTACCGGAACCTCCGCTTACGCATAAATTAAGCCGGAAGGAAACTGCGGGGACACGGCGTGGTGGTTTCGCCGTATTTCGTCCCGTTATTCCACCTGGACCTGTTCGTATTCGTTCACAGCGGCAGCCGGGTACGTTTCTTCCAGCTCTACGTCGCTGTAACGGTGCATACCTGTTCCCGCCGGAACGAGCTTACCGATGATGACGTTCTCTTTGAGTCCCATCAACGGGTCGACCTTGCCCTTGATTGCGGCGTCGGTCAGCACTCTCGTCGTCTCCTGGAACGAAGCCGCCGACAGGAAGCTGTCGGTTGCGAGGGATGCCTTTGTAATACCGAGAAGCATCTGTGTACAGGTGGCTTCCCGCAGGCCCTCTTCCCCATTTTCGACGCGCGCGCAAATCTCTTCGTTTGCGCTCAGGAACTCGTTCTTGTCTACCAGCGTACTGGGCAGCAGGTTGGTGTCGCCCGGGTCTTCGATTCTTACCTTCTTCATCATCTGGCGGACGATTACCTCGATATGCTTGTCGTTGATATCAACACCCTGCATACGGTAAACACGCTGGACCTCCTGAATCAGGTAATCCTGCACAGCCTGCGCACCCTTGATGGCAAGCACGTCGTGCGGGTTGACCGAGCCTTCGGTAATCATATCGCCGGCCTCGATTGTCTGGCCTTCTTCCACCTTGACCCTGGAGCCGAAGGGGATAAGGTAGGATTTTTCGTCGCCGGTCTCTTTATTAAAGATAACCGCGTGGCGGTTGTTCTTGATTTCTTCAAAGCGTACATCGCCGGGAATTTCACTGATAATGGCGAGATGCTTCGGCTTGCGGCCCTCAAACAGCTCTTCAACACGCGGAAGGCCCTGTGTGATATCCTCCGCGGAAGCGACGCCGCCCGTATGGAACGTACGCATGGTAAGCTGCGTGCCCGGCTCGCCGATAGACTGGGCGGCGATAATGCCGACCGCCTCGCCGACCGTGACAGGCATTCCGTTTGCAAGGTTCGAGCCATAGCACTTGCGGCAGACGCCGTGCTTTGCGCGGCAGCCGAGGATGGAACGGATTTTTATGCGCTCCACGCCGGCGTTTACGATGATATTTGCTTCTTCGTCGCCCATCATAGTTTCGCGGGAAACGAGAATTTCGCCCGTCTTCTCATCGATAAAGTCCTCGCAGAGGTACCGGCCGAGCAGACGCTCGTGCAGGCTCTCTATAGATTCCTTGCCGTCGCGGATTTCGAATACCTCGATGCCCTCGTGTGTGCCGCAGTCGTCCTCACGGATGATGACCTCCTGCGATACATCGACCAGACGCCTTGTAAGGTAACCGGAGTCCGCCGTACGCAGAGCCGTATCGGCAAGGCCCTTTCTCGCGCCGCGCGAGGAGATAAAGTATTCCAAAATGTTAAGCCCTTCACGGTAATTCGCGCGAATCGGGATTTCAATCGTCTTACCAGATGTATTCGCGATTAGTCCGCGCATACCGGCAAGCTGGCGAATCTGGCTCATGCTGCCGCGGGCGCCGGAATCAGCCATCATGAAGATTGGGTTGTAGCGCCCAAGGTTCTTCTGAAGGGCGGCCGTGACGTCGTTTGTCGCCTTTTCCCAAATTTTCAGTACGCTTTCATAGCGTTCCTCATTTGAAACGAGACCCTCTTTAAAGAGGCCCGTGACGGTATCGATATCCTCTTCCGCTTTCGCGATAATCTCTTTTTTAGCCTTCGGGATTTCCGCGTCGCAAACGGCGACGGTAATCGCGCCCTTGGTAGAATATTTAAAGCCCTGCGCCTTTACGTCGTCCAGCACCTTGGAGGTAACCTGCGTACCGTGTACGCGTATGCACCTGTCGATAATCTTGCCAAGCTGCTTTTTACCGACCAGGAAGCTGATTTCCAGCTCAAAAAGGTTTTCCGGCTTGCTGCGGTCTACAAAGCCGAGGTCCTGCGGAATCGGGCGGTTGAATATAATCTTGCCGACGGTCGTTTCAATCATCGCCGTCTTTACTTCTCCGTCGATTTCGAGCTCGCGGCGCACCTTTATCTTCGCGTGCAGGCTGACAACGCCCGTGTCGTATGCCATGAGAGCTTCGTCAAAGTTGCGGAACACCTTGCCCTCGCCTTTCTCCCCGTCCTTGTCGAGCGTCAGGTAATAGGAGCCGAGCACCATGTCCTGCGTCGGAACGGTAACGGGGCGCCCGTCGGAGGGCTTTAAGAGGTTGCCCGCTGCGAGCATTAAAAAGCGTGCTTCCGCCTGCGCTTCCGCGGAAAGCGGAACGTGCACAGCCATCTGGTCGCCGTCGAAGTCCGCGTTGTACGCGGTACAGACGAGCGGATGGAGCTTTAACGCCCTGCCCTCTACGAGCACCGGCTCAAACGCCTGGATGCCCAGCCTATGCAGCGTGGGGGCGCGGTTTAACAGAACCGGATGGCCCTTGATGACGACCTCGAGCGCGTCCCAAACCTCGGGCTTTGCGCGCTCGACGGCCTTTCTTGCCGCCTTGATGTTCTGCGAAACCTTTGTTTCAACCAGACGTTTCATAACAAACGGCTTAAAGAGCTCCAGCGCCATTTCCTTCGGCAGGCCGCACTGGTACATTTTCAGCTCAGGCCCAACGACGATAACGGAACGTCCGGAGTAATCGACGCGCTTGCCCAGAAGGTTCTGGCGGAAACGCCCCTGCTTGCCCTTGAGCATGTCGGACAGGGACTTGAGCGCGCGGTTGTTCGGCCCAGTGACCGGCCTGCCGCGGCGGCCGTTGTCAATCAGCGCGTCCACGGCTTCCTGCAGCATGCGCTTTTCGTTGCGGATGATGATGTCGGGAGCCTCAAGCTCCAGAAGCCTTTTCAGGCGGTTATTTCTGTTGATTACCCTGCGGTACAAATCATTGAGGTCGCTCGTTGCGAAGCGGCCGCCGTCCAATTGTACCATCGGGCGGATATCCGGCGGGATGACCGGGACGACGTCCAGTATCATCCATTCCGGGCGGTTGCCGGAAAGGCGGAAGGACTCTACGACCTCCAGCCTCTTTAAGAGGCGGACCCTCTTTTGGCCGGACGCGTTTTCAAGCTCTTCCTTCAGCTCAACTGAGAGCTGTTCCAGGTCGATTTCAGACAGAAGCTTTTTCACGGCCTCCGCGCCCATTCCGGCCTCGAAATCGTCCTCGTATTTTTCACGCATTTCGCGGTAATCTTTTTCTGTCAGAATCTGCATCTTCGTAAGGCCCCTGGCGTCGCCCGGGTCGGTTACGATATAAGCCGCAAAATACAGCACCTTTTCAAGCAGGCGCGGGGAAATATCGAGCATCAGGCCGATTCTCGACGGTATGCCCTTAAAGTACCAGATATGGGAAACGGGCGCAGCCAGCTCAATGTGGCCCATGCGTTCCCTTCTGACCTTCGCGCGTGTAACCTCAACGCCGCAGCGGTCGCAGATTTTGCCCTTATAGCGGATTCTCTTATACTTTCCGCAATGGCATTCCCAGTCCTTCTGCGGTCCGAAAATGCGCTCGCAGAACAGGCCGTCGCGTTCCGGCTTTAAGGTGCGGTAGTTGATGGTTTCCGGTTTTTTTACCTCGCCGTGCGACCAATCCCTGATCTGTTCGGGAGAAGCAAGTCCTATTTTAATTGATTCAAAAACGTTAAACTCCATATTCACCAAGCCTCCCCTTACAGTTCGTCGCTGTCAAAATCATCGATTAAATCGTCTTCTTCCTCTTCAAAAATAGACGACTCGTCAAACATGTTGTTGTCTTCGGGATCATCCTCGAGCTGGAAGCCCTCCATCGTGGTCATAACCTCGTCCTCAGCGAGCGCGCTGTCCGGTACCGCCGTGATTTCATCGTCCTCGTCAAAGTTCTGCTTGAGGTCGATTTCCTCGTTGTCCTTGTCGAGCACCTTGACGTCGAGCGCGAGCGACTGAAGTTCCTTGATGAGAACCTTGAAGGATTCCGGAATGCCCGGCTTCGGAATATTCTGTCCCTTGACGATTGATTCATAGGTCTTGACACGCCCGACGACGTCGTCAGACTTGACCGTCAGGATTTCCTGAAGCGTGTATGCCGCGCCGTAAGCCTCGAGCGCCCAGACCTCCATCTCGCCGAAGCGCTGTCCGCCGAACTGCGCCTTGCCGCCGAGCGGCTGCTGTGTTACGAGCGAGTACGGTCCTGTGGAACGCGCGTGGATTTTATCGTCAACCAGGTGATGGAGCTTCAAATAGTACATATAGCCTACAGTGACGGGATTATCGAAATATTCACCCGTCCTGCCGTCCTTGAGCCATGTCTTGCCGTCCTCGCTCAACCCCGCCTGGCGGAACGCCTCAAAGATATCCTCTTCGTGCGCGCCGTCGAACACGGGCGTCATGATTTTCCAGCCGAGCGCCTTCGCGGCATAGCCCAGATGGACCTCGAGCACCTGCCCGATATTCATACGGGAAGGAACGCCGAGGGGATTGAGCACGATATCGAGCGGCGTACCGTCCGGCAGGAACGGCATATCCTCAACAGGGAGGATTCTGGAAACGACGCCCTTGTTGCCGTGGCGTCCCGCCATCTTGTCGCCGACCGAAATCTTCCTCTTCTGCGCAAGGTAGCAGCGCACGACCTTGTTGACGCCCGGCTGCAGCTCGTCATGGCTGTTCTCCCTTGTGAACACCTTGACGTCCACAACGATGCCGGACTCTCCGTGCGGCACGCGCAGGGAGGTGTCCCTGACTTCCCTTGCCTTCTCGCCGAATATGGCGCGCAGCAGACGCTCCTCAGCGGTAAGCTCCGTCTCGCCCTTCGGCGTGACCTTGCCGACCAGGATATCGCCCGCCTGTACCTCGGCGCCAATGTGGATAATGCCCTGTTCGTCCAAATCCTTGAGCATATCCTCGCCGACGTTCGGGATGTCGCGCGTAATTTCTTCCGGGCCGAGCTTCGTGTCCCTGGCCTCGGTTTCGTATTCCTCTATATGGATAGACGTATAAACGTCGTCCCTGACAATCTTTTCATTGATGAGGACAGCGTCCTCGTAGTTATAGCCTTCCCAGGTCATAAAGCCAATCAGCGCGTTCTTTCCAAGGCTGATTTCACCGTTCTTCGTGGCCGGGCCGTCGGCGAGCACCTCGCCCTTTACAACGCGCTGCCCCTTATCGACGACAGGAATTTGGTTAATACACGTGCCCTGGTTCGAGCGCATGAACTTCGTAACCTTGAATTCCTCGATTTTTCCGGAATCGTAGCGCACGGCGATTTTGTCCGCACTTACGGAAAGGACCACGCCGTCCTCTTTGGACAGCAGGCACACGCCGGAATCGACGCCCGCCTTATATTCCATGCCGGTACCGACAATCGGGGACTGCGTGACCATCAGCGGGACAGCCTGCCTCTGCATGTTCGAGCCCATCAGCGCCCGGTTTGCGTCGTCGTTCTCAAGGAACGGAATCATCGCCGTCGCGACGGAAACGACCATCCGCGGCGAAACGTCCATATAATCGAAACGGTCACGCTCAAGCTCCACGAACTCGTCGCGGTAGCGTCCATTGATTTTCGGGTTTTTAAAGCGTCCTTCGTCGTCGAGCGGTTCGTTGGCCTGCGCAACGTAGAATTCATCCTCCACGTCGGCCGTCATATAAACGACCTCGCTGGTGACGATGCCCGTCTCCTTATCGACCTTACGGAACGGCGCCTCAATAAAGCCATATTCGTTGATGCGCGCGAACGTCGCAAGGTACGAAATCAGGCCGATGTTCGGACCTTCCGGCGTTTCAATCGGGCACATACGGCCGTAATGGCTGTAGTGGACGTCGCGCACCTCAAAGCCCGCGCGGTCACGTGAAAGGCCGCCGGGGCCGAGCGCGGAAAGACGCCTTTTATGCGTAAGCTCCGCAAGCGGGTTCGTCTGGTCCATAAACTGGGAAAGGGGCGAAGAGCCGAAGAATTCCTTGATTGCCGCAGTGACCGGGCGGATGTTAATCAGCGCGTTCGGCGACAGGTTATCAAGATCCTGCGCCTGTAGGGTCATCCTCTCGCGGATTACCCTTTCCAGCCTGGAAAAGCCAATGCGGAATTGGTTTTGCAGCAGCTCGCCTACGCTGCGGATGCGGCGGTTGCCGAGATGGTCGATGTCGTCCGTCGTCCCTAAGCCGCAGGCAAGGCAGTTCATATAGTTAATAGTAGAGAAAATATCGTCAATAATAATATGGTTCGGAATAAGGTCGCCGCGGCGCTGCGCGACGGTTTCCTTGAGCAGCTCCTGGTCGTCGCCGCAGGCGTCTAGGATTTCGCACAGCACGGCGAAGCTCACCTTTTCGTTGATGCCGCATTCTTCCTCAGCGTTAAACCCAACATACCCGCTGATATCGACCATGCCGTTGGAAATGACCTTGACCGTCTTGCCCTCCACGTCTACAAACGCGGTAGTAACGCCGGCGTTTTCGATTTCCATGGCAAGCTCGCGGCTGATTACGTCGCCCGCCATCGCCATGACCTCGCCGGTGCGGGGATTTGCAATCGGCTCCGTAATCTTCTGGTTTGCAAGGCGCGCCGAAATACCGAGCTTTTTGTTGTATTTATAACGGCCGACACGCGACATATCGTAGCGCCTGGCGTCAAAGAACAGATTGTTGATGTGCGTCTGCGCGCTTTCCACCGTCGGCGGTTCGCTCGGGCGGAGCTTGCGGTAGACCTCAATCATTGCTTCCTCTGTGTTCTTGCAGGGGTCCTTTTCTATCGTCGCGCGGATGCGCTCGTCCTCGCCGAAGTAGTCGAGAATTTCGCCGTCGCTTCCCAGCCCCAGCGCGCGGATAAACACCGTGATGGGAATTTTGCGGTTTTTATCGATACGGACATAGAAAACGTCGTTCACGTCGTTTTCATACTCAAGCCATGCGCCCCTGTTCGGGATAACCGTGGAGCTGAAAAGCTTTTTGCCCGTCTTGTCATATTCCATCTTGTAATAAACGCCCGGGGAACGAACCAGCTGTGATACGATGACGCGCTCGGCGCCGTTTATTACAAACGTGCCGCTCGAGGTCATAAGGGGAAAATCGCCCATAAAGACGTTTGATTCCTTGATTTCGCCCGTCTCTTTATTGAGCAGGCGCGCGACGACGCGCAGGGGGGCGGCGTAGGTGGCGTCCCTTTCCTTGCATTCCGTTACGCTGTAATTGGGATTGTCAACGTCAAGTGTGTAGTCCACAAAGTCGAGAACCAGATTGCCGGTGTAATCGGTTATGCCCGATACATCCTGAAATACTTCCTTCAGCCCTGTGTCTAAAAACCATTTGTAGGATTTTTTCTGTACCTCGATGAGGTTCGGCATATCGATAACCTCGTCGATTTTAGAAAAGCTCATCCTCTCATTTTTACCAAGCTTTGTCGGCTTGACATTCACCATGGGCGTATCACTCCATTCCTGATAGTTAGTCCGCTGTCTTCCATAAGGCCCCGCAACATTTTTAAAAATACCACTTGATTTTTGAAAAATTTTATGCTAATATCAACCCGTTGAAAGGGCGATAAGGGCAAGCTATGCCATTATGGTGCATTTTCTTATTTTATTTGATTGTCAAGAGTTTGTCAAGAGAAATCGCCTGTTTTTTTCACATTCTTTATGTAAAAGAAAAAATAATTCCGCAGAAGCAAAAATGCCTCTGCGGTTTCTTTTTTTGAATCAAAAGCAACGCCCGGCAAGGTTGTTTGAATCTATTCAGACGGCGCCCACGCTTTTTAAGATAAAATAGATAATGCCGTACACGACGGAGGCCGTAATTCCGTATACTAAAACAGGCCCCGCGATAATAAACATCTTCGCGCCAAGGCCAAGGATATAACCTTCGCTTTTAAACTCGATGGCAGGAGAAACAATCGAGTTTGCAAAGCCCGTGATTGGAACAAGCGTACCGGCTCCCCCGTGCTTTGCGAGCTTGTCGTATACGCCGACGCTCGTCAGCAGCGCGCCCAAAAATACAAGCGTCACAGAGGTAAGCGTCGCGGCCTCGGTCTTTTGCATGCCGCACAGCATATAAATATCGGTGAAGCCCTGCCCTATGGTGCAAATCACGCCGCCAAACAGGAACGCCTTGAGACAATCTAAAAAAAGGTGGCTGTTCGGCGACGCTTTTTCTGTCATTTTGGAATATTCTTTCTTTGATACATTCACGTAAACTCACCCTTTCACAGTCAATTATTCCCTGTTTGGGCCTGCTTAATCATATTGATTTCCGATTTTAGAACATTTTGTTAAATTTCTATTATTTATTTGCAGGCGCGGGCGTTTCGTGTATAATGATATGTGACTTGCGGTCTGTTTTTATATTTGAGGCAAGAGGTGTTTGAAACGGGCACGAACGTTTATCTGGACAACAGCGCGACGACGGCTGTATGCCGCAGCGCCGCGCAGGCGGCCTACGACATGATGACGCTGAATTACGGGAACCCTTCCTCCCTGCATACAAAAGGGCTGGAGGCCGAAAAAGAGATTACAAAGGCCCGCTGCTCCATAGCGAAGCTGCTCTGTGCGGAAAAGGCGGAAATTTATTTCACAAGCGGCGGGACGGAAGCGAACAACCTGGCCGTTTTCGGCGCTGTGGACGCAAGAAAACGCATGGGCAATAAAATTGTAACGACCGCGATTGAGCATTCCTCTGTCTTTGAAAGCTGCAGGGAGCTGGAACGGCAGGGATACGAGGTCGTTTTCCTCAAGCCGAAAAACGGCGGCCGCATCACGCCGGAGCAGATTTTTGAAGCAGTGGACAATAAAACGGTACTCGTCAGTATTATGCTCGTCAACAACGAAACGGGCGCCATTCAGCCGGTAGAAACCGCAAGGAAGGCCGCCGTGCAAAAATGCGCGCCGGCGCTTATCCACTGCGACGCGGTGCAGGCGTTTGGAAAAATCCCGGTTTCGCCGCGTAAGCTTGGAATCGACCTGCTCACGGTTTCCTCGCACAAAATACACGGCCCGAAGGGGACCGGCGCGCTGTATGTAAAAAACGGCGTGCGCATTACGCCGCGCACGTTCGGCGGCGAGCAGGAAAACAGGCTGCGCCCCGGGACAGAGGCCGCCCCGCTGATTGCGGGCTTTGGAGCCGCCGTGCGGGAAATCGATTTAAACACGATAGAAGAAATCCGCGCATTGCGCGACTACTGCGCCGAACAGGTTATGAAGCTTGAGGGCACGGTTCTGCACTCAGACGGAAGCTGCCTTCCCTATATTGTCAATTTCTCCGTGCTCGGGATAAGGAGCGAAACCATGCTCCATTTCCTCGCGGCAAGGGGTATCTATATTTCCAGCGGCTCCGCGTGCGCAAAAGGGAAGAAGAGCCATGTGCTTACGGCGCTCGGGCTTTCCGCGGAGGAAAGCGACAGCGCGCTGCGCGTAAGCTTTTCAAAATATAACACGAGAGCCGACGTGGATTGCCTGATAGCGGCAATCGATGAAGGAATGCGCACGCTTGCAAGGCGGTAGGAAAGCGTGAAAAGCAAAAGAAGGATGAAGAGGGTAAAAAATGAAGGAAATGATACTGATAAAGGTCGGCGAGCTTGCCTTAAAGGGCCTGAACAGGCGCACCTTTGAGGACGTGCTCGTCAAAAATATAAAAAGAAGCATTTCATATTTAGGGCCGTTTGAAGTCAAAACGGCACAATCGACCGTATATGTCACGCCGCTCAGGGACGGCGCCGACCTCGACGAGGCGGCGCGCCGTATCGGATGCGTGTTCGGTATCGCCGCCTATTCCAGGGCGTGCTTTGCTGAAAAAAGCATGGACAGCATCAAGATAAACGCGTTGGAATATTTAAAGGAGCAGCTGGAGCTTGTAAGCACCTTTAAGGTAGAGGCTAAGCGTTCCGACAAGCAGTTCCCCCTGAAATCGCCGCAAATCTGCGCCGAGCTGGGCGGGTATTTGCTTGAGCATTTCCCCCACCTGGGCGTCGATGTACATAACCCTGAGCTGACCGTCACGGTGGAGGTACGAGATTTCGGCGCGTATATCCACGGGCAGGCCCTGCGCGGCGCGGGCGGCATCCCCGTCGGCACGGGAGGACGGGCGGCTATCCTCATCAGCGGCGGCATCGACAGCCCTGTCGCGGCTTATATGATGGCAAAACGCGGCGTAGAGCTTACCGCCGTCCATTTTGCAAGCCCGCCCTACACGAGCGAGCGCGCCGAAGAAAAGGTCAAGGAGCTCCTTTCGATTGTTTCGCGCTTCAGCGGCAGGATGGTCATGCATACCGTCCCGTTTACGGAAATCCAGGAGGAAATCCGTAAAAACTGCCCGGAGGAGCTGTTCACCATCATCATGCGCCGTTTTATGATGCAGATTGCCGAACGAATCGCGCGGGAAAACGAATGCGCGGCCCTGATTACGGGCGAAAGCCTGGGGCAGGTAGCAAGCCAGACGATTCACGCCATCTCCTGTACGGACGAGGCGTGTTCCATGCCTGTGTTCCGTCCGCTCATTGGGATGGACAAGGATGAAATTATTACGACGGCGCGCAGAATCGGCACGTTTGAAACCTCTATCCAGCCGTACGAGGACTGCTGCACGGTATTCACGCCCAAGCACCCGCGCACAAGGCCGGTGCTGAAATTTGTAAAGCTCGCGCAGGAGGAGCTGGATTGCGAGGGGTTAATCGAACGCGCTGTAGAAAACACATATTGTACGAAAATCGGTTATATGAAATAAAGGAAAGCCGCGCACACCTGCGCTTATGATACAGGACAGAATACGGGAGGTATATGCCATGAATGCTGAAATATATTCGGTACGCAGCGGCAAGGAGGAAACGCAGTCATTGAACAAGGCGCTGCCCTCCGTTATGGAAGAGCTGCGCCAGTCGGGCGTCAATATTCTCTATAAGACAGAGATGGACCCCGACCGTGTCAAAATACTGGAAGGAATCAATCAGTCAATCGATTCCAAGGACGATATTGAATTAATCGTCATGGCAAACGCACTCGACGGCAAAGAAGACAACGCCGCGTTTGAGGCGCTCTGCGGCCTTGCCGCAAACCATACGACGCCCGACAGGGAAAAGCTTAAGGAGCTGCACGAGCAGGGCCTGCCCGACCTTGTCATGGCAATGGACTATCCCGCGCAGCGGGAGGAAGAGGCAAAAGAGGACCCCACCGCTCCCGCCTTTGCCAACGCGCTTTCCATGGGCAACATGGGAAACGGCTATGAAGGCTACTGCTTTTTCTGCTACGGCAAAAAAATCGTGCTTCTGCCAAAAGAAAGCCTGACGGGCGTACCCGCCGGCCAAATGATAAAACAGGGCGTTTATTTTGCCCTGACGAACAGCCCGCTCCCGGACGGGGAGCTTACGCAAAAGGGGGTATCTTTTATTCCAAAGCCAATTACACAGGACACTAAGAAAAAAAAGAAGGGCTTCTGGAGCGGCGTAATCCCCAAAAAGGGCGACAGCGGCAAGGAAATTGCCCGCAAAATCGTTTTAATCGTCGCGTCGCTTACATTCCTTTTTACTGCTGGATACCTAATCAACTACCTCGTAATCCAGCCGATGCTCAACGATAATACCGTTCACGAGATTCAGGAAACCGGTCACATGGACGAACCTATAAAGGAAACCGACCCCAAAACCGGCGAGGTTACCAATACGATTTCCCACGACTGGGACGCGCTCAAGAAAACGAATAAAGAAATAGTCGGCTGGCTGAAAATCGACAATACCGATTATCTCGACTACCCCGTGCTGCAGTCAAAAACCGATACCATCAGCACTCAGAAATACCTGTATGCCGACTATAAGGGAAATTACAGCGGCTACGGGAGCCTGTTTATCGACTACCGCAGCAAGCAGGGGGCCGACTCCAAAAATGTTATTATCCACGGCCACCATATGAACGACGGCCGCATGTTTGCGGGATTGATGGGATACGGGCGTACCTCGGGCGACCTCGATTTTTACAAAAAGCACCCGGTCATCCATTTCGATACGCCTGAGGGCGACGCGCAATGGAAGATTATTTCCGTTTATAAAACGAATACGCTCGAATCACAGGGCGAATACTTCGATTACCTGACCGGCACGTTTGCAAGCGACGCCGAATTTATGAATTATGTTTATTTAATCCGCGAGCGCTCCCTGTTTGATATCCCCGTAGACGTCAACGAAAACGACCAGCTGCTCTCGCTCTCCACCTGCTCCTATGAATTCAGCGAGTTCCGTACGGTAGTCGTCGCAAGAAAGGTGCGCAAGGGAGAAAGCTCCAAGGTCGACGTCAAAAAGGCCGCGATTAATTCCGACGCTTTGTGGCCGGACGTCTATTACAACACCTACGGCGGTACAAAGCCGAAGGTCACGAGCTTTTCCAAAGCGTATAAGGCCGGCCAAATCGACTGGTACGACGGCAAGGGAAAGCTAAAGGGCAAGGAACGCGCTTTTACCCTCTACGACAACACAAAAAAAGAAGAGGAAACACAGCCTGCTACTGAAAAGGCAACCGCTGCGCCCGTTCAGAAAATTGAAAACATCAACATTTTTTTCGACTATTCCTCCGTTACGATGAACGTGGGTGATAAAAGTAAAATAACCGTACAATGGAATCCCACAAACACAACCGATAAATCTGTTACATGGTATAATTCCAATATTAACGTCGTATCGGTCGCAAGCAACGGTACGCTTACGGCGGTCGGCCCGGGCACAGCCACTGTCCGTGCAGTTACAAAAAACGGGAACCAGGCGGAATGCACCGTCAAGGTTATCCAGCCGGTTACCGGCATTGGCCTCAATTGGGCGGGCTATAACCTGAATATTGGTACGACGGTACAGCTTAAGGTCAACGTTTCCCCGTCTAACGCGTCCTATCCGGCCGTTACCTGGCGTTCCTCAAACCCCGCGGCCGCTACAGTCGACGCAAACGGCCTTGTAACGGCGAAGGGCGCCGGAACCGCTAAGATTACCGCATCGACGGACAACGGGCTGACGGCAACCTGTATCATAAAGGTCTATGCGCCTGTGCCGCCCCCAAGCAGCTCGCAGCCTTCGACAAGCGCGCCGGACAGCGGTACCGACGCCGGGGCCGGTAATTCCGATACCGCCGCCACGGCCGCGGCACAGTAAACCTAAACCGAAAAGTAAGACGGTGAATTAATATGATAAAATGCGGACTGGTTTTTTATATGGCCCACCAGACCGGCTATTGCGAAACAGCGATTTCCGGCTGCCTTGCTGCAGCCGGGTTAAATCCCGTGGACGTCAGCGCTGCTTTTTCCCCCGGGCATCTTGTGGACGCTCTGAACGAAGCGTTCAGCCATGAAAATATTGTTTTTGTGGTGGGCGGCCTTGCGAGAAAGGATGAAAACAACCTGGCGCAGGTGCTTTCCAAGGCGCTTTCCACCGGCGTCCCTCCCCAGGTACAAAAAATAGAGGGGCCGGCAGGCACGGCGCAAGGCTATTTCCTTAAGAGCGGAAAGCAGGCGCTGATTGCGCTTCCCGACGACCCGGAACAAATATCCCTGCTGTGCAGCCCGGCGCTGTTGGCGGCGGCAAAGGAAGCTTAAAATTTATTTCCGAATATTTCATTGACTTTTCTATTTTGCCGTGGTATACTAATAAAAGTATTCAAAATGCTATCTTAGGCGCGCATGTTTTTGTAAGTCATGGTTCGTTTTGATGATTTACAAAAATGTGCGCGCTTTAAATTGCACCAACGGATATGAATTTTTTAGATGGAGGTACCAGAATGAACAACGGTACAGTAAAATGGTTTAACTCAGAAAAAGGCTTTGGATTTATTTCCAACGACGACGGCAGCGGCGACGTATTCGTACATTTCTCCGCGATTGCTTCCGACGGCTACAAAACGCTCAACGAAGGCCAGAAGGTCACGTTTGATACGGAAGCCGACCCGAAGAACAGCAGCAAGGTAAGAGCGGTCAACGTTTGCCCCTGCTGATTAGCTGAAAAAACACAAAGCATCCGGCGGAGCCTCACGGTTCCGCCGGATTTTTGTTTTGAAAAGGCCCCCTTTTTATAGAAACGGGAATTGCAAAAACAGAAAAACCCTGATATAATAAAGTGATATTTTGAGCATGTTTACATTATGGTGAAGCATATGAGGATGAGAAGAAAGCCCTGGGCGCGTCCCGAGCTTGCCGCGTGCGGCTTTTTTGTGGATAATCCCCCGGAAAACAGGGGGAAATGGGCAGAGTGGTTTCCAAAAAAACAGCCGCTGCAGCTGGAGCTGGGCTGCGGAAAAGGCGGGTTTATGGCGCAGCTTGCCCTGCAGAACCCCAACGTCAATTACCTTGCGGTCGATATCAAAAGCGAGGTGCTCGCGGTTGGACGGCGCAATATTGTAAAGCTATTTGAAGAAAACGGCCGGCCGGTCGATAATATCGCGCTGATGTCGCAGGATATCGAGCGTATTGACCAAATGCTCTCTCCCGACGACCAAATCGAGCGTATTTACATCAATTTTTGTAATCCATGGCCGAAGGCCAAGCATAAAAAGCGCAGGCTCACCTTCCCGAAACAGCTAAATCTTTATAAAACCTTTTTGGCGAAAGGCGGGGAAATCCGCTTTAAAACGGATGACAAAGCGCTTTTTTACGACAGCCTCTGCTACTTTGGCGAGGCGGGGTTTTCTGTTATATTCCGTACAGACGACCTGCATCACAGCGAGGTTCCGGACAATATTGAAACCGAGCACGAAAAAATGTTTACGGAAATGGGCAAGCCCATTTATTACTGCATAGCCGTAAACCGGTGAAATACCGGTTATCCCAGTGGAAAGGAGGACGGGGCATGAAACGAAAGATTACCGCGGCCGTTTTGGCCGTGCTTTTGGCAAGCCTTATGCTTACCGGCTGCACGCCGTCAGGCTTTGATAATTCAGATTTGCTGCGCCCGCCCCGCGCCACGGGAGACAAGGCGGAAATCCAGGAGGTCATCGAAGCAAAGGCGGGCGGCGATTACACGCTGAAATACCCGCAGAACGGCGACTACCATTCCGCAATTACAACGACAGACCTCGACGGCGACGGGACGCCCGAGGCCATTGCCCTTTACAGGCCGGCGGGGGATTCCGCCGCGACGCACGTCCTGTTTATTAAAGAGATAGACGGGGTATGGCAGGAAATCGGCGATTTTGCCAACCAAAATACGGAGGTCGATAAAATATGCCTTGGTGACCTCGACGGGGACGGCAAAAACGAGGTGGTCGTCAGCTGGAGCAATTTTGTTGCGCCCGTCAACCAGATGACCGCCTATACCTTTAACGGCAACCATACAACCGAGCATACCGTATCTGAAACCTACTCCCAGCTTATTGTGGAGGATTTGACTGGCGACGGCCATGACGACATCATCCTGCTGTCGCTTGGCGCCTCTGAAATTCCGGCTACCGCAAAGCTTTTGCAGTTCAACCCGGAGGTCCAGTCGCTGTTTGTCCGTTCCGTTACAGAAATGAGCAACAGCGTTACCCGCTACGCAAGTGTCCAGAAGGGAAGGACTTCCGATGGTAAAAACGCTGTTTTCGTAGACGGCATTTCTCCCAACAGCACCATGACCACAGAGGTTTTGTATTGGAACGAAGCGGATTCCTCATTAAAGAACCCGCTTTATGACACATCGGATAAAAACATGCCGACAAACCAGACGGAACGCGTCAGCTCCACGGTCTGCAAGGATATCGACAGCAACGGCGTAATGGAGATTCCAATCGTCGAGCTGATGAAAAAGCAGGTGTTTGAAAAGGACGAAACCGTCTGCAACCAAACGAACTGGAATTCTATCAGCACAAAGGACGCAAAGCTGCAAACGGTAATGGAAACCGTTATCAACGCAACCGACGGCTATTACTTTATTCTCCCGGACAAGTGGAAGAACAAGGTAACGGCACGCATCGATACCACCGCGCGCTCCATGACATTTTATGAATGGAAGACTGCGGGCAGAGTACAGAGTAAAGGAAGCGTCCTGCTGACCATACAGGTATTCACCCAAAAGGACTGGTCCGAGCGCAAGGATACAAGCGGGTTTGTCGAGCTGCTGGGCAGCTCGGGGCTGACCTACGCGGTCAACATCCCGCAGGAGGGCTCGAGCCTGCTGCTTCCCATGAGTGAAATCGACAGTAATCTTGAGCTGCTTAACAGCAACGCACCGTGACACAGCTGGAAAGGAAGGACAGAAATGAAAAAAATATTGGTATGTGAAGATGAAGCGACCATCCGCGACTTTGTTGTAATCAACCTGACGCGGGCGGGATATGACGTAGTGGAGGCAGACTGCGGTGAGGCCGCCCTCCAGAAATATGACGAGATGGGCGGGGATTTTGACGTCGCGATTCTCGATATTATGATGCCCGGCATCGACGGCTTTGCCGTGTGCAAGGAGCTTAGGAGCCGCAACGGGAGCATCGGTATTATTATGCTGACTGCGCGCACGCAGGAGATGGACAAGGTGACCGGCCTGATGCTTGGAGCGGACGATTATGTCACAAAGCCGTTTTCCCCGTCAGAGCTGGTTGCGCGTGTAGACGCTTTGCACAGAAGGGTCATGCTTGCGCAGCAGCGCGACGAAAACAACTTTAAAGAAGAGCTGAAGTCAGGCGACTTCGTTTTAAACCTGAGGAACCGCGCGCTGCTCAAAAACGGCAAGATGATTGAGCTGACGCAGGTGGAATTTCAAATTATGGAATACTTCTTCTCGAATCCCGGCACGGCCCTCGACCGCACCGATATCCTCACGCACGTTTGGGGCGACCAGTATGTGGGCGAGGAAAAAATCGTCGATGTAAACATCCGCCGCCTGCGTATGAAAATCGAGGACGAGCCGAGCAACCCCAAGCATATCGTGACCGTTTGGGGTCTCGGCTACAAATGGGACGCCTGAGTCTTTCAGGCGGGCTACTAAAGAAATGATTTCAGAAGGGAGCTGACCACAGGTGAAAAAGGGCATTACGCGCCGCTGGCTTATCAATACGCTCGGCGTAATCCTTGCAATCCTTGTGACAATTATTGTCGTGCTCTCCTTTTCAATCCAGACCTTCTATTACAACGGAATCCAGCAGACCATCAGCGGCCGAAGCAACGAGCTTGTTAACTTTTTTGGCAACTACACGGCGGCCGATACAGAGCAGTTCAACACGACCGCGCGTGAATACGTTGAGAATTTTCCGGACAAAGAGCTGATGGAGCTGATGGTCGTCAACAGCTACGGAAAGGTGATTATTACCTCAACCGGCTTTGCGCCGGACGAGTCGCAGTCCATGCCCGACTATGAGAAAGCCAAAAACGACCCTGAGGGCTTTGGCCTATGGACTGGAAATTTAAGCTCCGGCGAAGAGGTCATGACCGCAACCCGCGTCATCCAAAATTCAAACGGGGAAATCATCGGCGCGGTCCGGTATGCCGTCTCACTGGAGGCAGCCAACCGCAAAATTTTCCTGGCTATCACGGCGCTTATTCTCGCAGGGCTTTTCATCACGTTTTTCGTTGTTATCTCCGGCGCTTATTTTATCCGTTCCATCGTCAATCCGGTGCGTGAAATGAGCGCGACCGCAAACCGGATTGCGCAGGGCGATTTCAACGCAAAGCTCGATAAAATGTACGACGACGAAATTGGCGAGCTGTCCGATTCCATCAATTATATGGCGCACGAGCTGGCCGCGTCTGAAAAAATGAAAAACGATTTTATCTCCTCTGTCTCGCATGAGCTGCGCACACCGCTTACCGCTATCAAGGGCTGGGCGGAGACGATGCAGCTTGGCGGTGTTTCCGACCCGAAAACTATGGAAAAGGGCATGTCGGTCATTGTCAAGGAATCGGAGCGCTTGACGGGCATCGTCGAGGAGCTGCTCGACTTTTCACGCATCCAAAGCGGCAGGATGGTACTGATGATGGATAAAATCGATTTGCTCGCGGAGCTCGACGAGGCAATTTATATGCTGCGTGAACGGGCGCTGGGCGAAAACAAGCATTTGCTCTATGACGAGCCCGACCATGTCCCGCCGGTGATGGGCGATAAAAACAGGCTGAGGCAGGTCTTTATCAATATCATGGACAACGCCCTGAAATACACGCCGGCAAGCGGCGTCATCGGCATCCAGGTAACAAGCGACGCCGACAACATCAAAATCGCCATCAGCGACAACGGCTGCGGCATTCCGGCAGTGCATATGCCGCATATCAAGGACAAGTTTTACAAAGCAAACCAGACGGTGCGCGGCTCCGGCATTGGGCTTGCGGTCGCGGATGAAATTATGCAGCTACACGGCGGTTCGCTCGATATTGAAAGTACGGAAGGCATTGGTACCACCGTTACGCTTACTATCCCCGTTTTACACGAGGAGGAAGAACAGGAGCAGGCGTAAGCCTGTTCCTTTTTACTGTGCGAAATTCATGATAATTTAACAAATCGTCCCTGAAAAACGATTATAATGTCATTGCAGGCAAGTCATTTTCTTTTATATAAATCATATCGGATTGTCCGCTTGCGGCAGACCGGACAGGAGAATAATATGGCGACAGATAAAACAAAAAGGATTACCTCCATCGGCGGTAGCGCGTTGATTGAGGGCATTATGATGCGCGGCCCGAAACGCACGACCGTTGCGGTGCGCATGGGAGAAGACGACATTTATACGGAGGACCTTCCCTTTAAAAGCCTCGCGCAGCGCTTTAAAATATTCCGTGTGCCCCTCATCCGCGGCGTTGGGGGCCTTATCGATTCCATGCGCCTGAGCTTTAAGGCGCTTTCCCTTTCGGCTGAAAAGGCGATGGACAGTATTCCGGAGGATGAGCAGGAGCAGCCCTCCAAATTTGAAAAGTGGATTGACCGCGTATTCGGCGACAAGTTTATGAAGGTGCTGATGATTTTCGCTTCCGTTATAGGCGTGGCGCTCGCCATCGGGCTGTTTTTCGTGCTTCCCACATGGCTTTATAATATTACCTCGAACGCGGCCACCTTTTTACAGGGCAACATGCTGTTCCGCAGCGTATTTGAAGGCGTTTTACGGATTGGCCTGTTTCTCCTATACGTCATTTTGTGTACACAAATGAGCGATATGAAGCGCGTATTCCAGTACCACGGCGCGGAACATAAGACCATTTTCTGTTATGAAAACGAAGAAGAGCTGACGGTCGAAAACGTGCGCAGGCAAAGCCGGTTCCATCCCCGCTGCGGCACGAGCTTTATGATTATCATGCTGCTTCTGGGTATCATCATCGGGCTGTTCGTCCCGTTTACTAACCCGTTTGTGCGCAGCGCGGTCAAAATATTGCTGCTTCCGATTTCCTGCGGACTCGGCTATGAGCTGATTAAAATCTGCGGTAAATACGACAATGCGTTTACAAGGATTGTCGCAGCGCCCGGCCTCTGGGCACAGCGCATTACGACAAAAGAGCCGGACGATACAATGATTGAGGTCGCAATCAAAGCGATGAAATGCGTCATTCCGGAAGACGGCTCCGACCTTCTGAAAAAGTAACGCTATGACATACAAGGAGCTTTACCGGAAAACAAAAAATACGTTTTTACAGGCGGGGATAGAAAGCCCCGCCTTTGACGCGTCCTGCCTTTTGGAGCACTGCTTCGGCATCGGCAGGCAGGGGCTTATCATGAATGGAAGCCAGACGGCTCCTGCGGGCGGCATCCCCCGTTTTCAGTTGCTTTGCGAGCGCCGCGCAAAGGGCGAACCGCTCCAGTACCTGCTCGGCTCCTGGGATTTTATGGGAAGGCAGTTTTTTGTCGGCCCCGGCGTTTTGATTCCGCGTGAGGATACGCAGGCCACGGTGCTTCGGGCGCTTGAATTGCTGTCCCCCGTCCCCCGTCCCCGTATCGCCGACCTGTGCGCAGGCAGCGGCGCGATTGCCGTAACGCTTGCCAAGGAACGGCCGCAAAGCGACGTTACCGCGCTTGAGCTTTCAGACAAAGCGTTCGGTTATCTTAAAAAAAATATAAGGCATAACAACGCCCTGAACGTGCGCGCCGTAAAGGGCGACGTATTCAGGGACTTTCACAAATTTGAGCGGGGGGCGTTCGACGCTGTCGTCTCAAACCCGCCGTATATCGAAACGGAAGAAATCGGCACGCTCCAAAGGGAGATTTCTTTTGAGCCGAAAATGGCGCTCGACGGCGGGCCTGACGGCCTGCTGTTCTACCGGGCAATCATAAAGGACTGGGCGCCGTTGCTCCGCCCCGGCGGCATTATGGCGTTTGAGGTCGGGGAGGGCCAGGCTCAGCCGGTAAAATCAATTTTCTTGGAGTATGGCTTTTCCGGCATCAGCTTTGCAAAGGATATCGGCGGAACAGACCGCTGTATCAGCGCCGTTAAAATTTAATATCTTTGTCCTCTCCTTTCCTGCTGTTCCATATATGAAACAGCAGCAGCGCAAGCAATCGAAAAAACGTTCTATTTTTATTGCAATTCCTCTGAATATCGGTTATAATTGCAATTGGAAACGCAAGAAAAACACTTATCCTATTACGGGTATCGGAGGTATTACAGCATGGCAGCAGATAATAAGGCGAAAGCGCTGGAAACGGCAATTTCCCAGATTGAAAAACAATTCGGAAAGGGCGCCGTCATGCGCCTTGGGCAAAATGAGCATATGAACGTCGGGCACGTCTCTACGGGCAGCCTTTCGCTCGATATCGCGCTGGGTATCGGCGGCCTTCCCAGGGGAAGGATTATCGAAATTTACGGGCCGGAATCCTCCGGTAAAACCACGCTGTCCCTGCACTGCATCGCACAGGGGCAGAAGGACGGCGGCAACGTCGCGTTTATCGACGTTGAGCACGCGCTTGACCCCGTGTATGCGGCGGCGCTCGGCGTAGACGTAGATTCCCTGCTTGTCTCACAGCCGGACACCGGCGAGCAGGCGCTTGAAATCACCGAAGCGCTCGTGCGCTCCGGCGCAATCGATGTAATCGTCGTAGACTCCGTCGCGGCGCTCGTGCCGAAGGCGGAAATCGAGGGTGAAATGGGCGACTCCCACGTGGGCCTTCAGGCAAGGCTGATGTCGCAGGCGCTGCGCAAGCTCGCGGGAGCCATCTCAAAATCCAACTGCGTTGCAATCTTCATCAACCAGCTGCGTGAAAAGGTCGGCGTAGTCTACGGCAACCCGGAGGTCACCCCGGGCGGCAGGGCGCTGAAATTCTATTCGTCCGTGCGTATCGACATCCGCCGCATTGAAACGCTCAAGGCAAACGGCGAAATGATTGGCTCGCGCACCAGGGCGAAGGTCGTGAAAAACAAAATCGCTCCGCCGTTTAAAGAAGCGGAGTTCGACATCATGTACGGCAGCGGAATCTCCCGCGAGGGCGAGCTAATTGACCTGGCCGTCAAAGCGGACGTTATCCAAAAAAGCGGCGCGTGGTTCTCCTACGGGGATGTGCGCCTCGGCCAGGGCCGCGACAACGTCAAGATTTTTTTCCGGGATAATCCCGACATCGCCTCTAAAATCGAGGCGGAGCTGATGGATAATATCGGCCTGCTCGTAAATAAAATGGGCCCGGGCGCAAGAGCGCCCAGGGGCGGCAAAGCGCCGGCTCCTGTCGCCGCGGCAGCCCCCGCCCCTGCGCCGGAGGCAAAGCCCGCCGCGGCAACAAATAAGGCAAGCATCGACATCATGGTGGAAGACTGATGCTCATCACCGCCATTGAACCGCGCAGGAAGGGCCTGAGCGCCGTCTACATTGACGGAGAGCTTGCTATGAGGCTCGACACACAGACTCTTTTAGAACGGCATATAAAGCCGGGAACGGAGCTTTCAGACGAAGCGCTGCATGAGCTCATCAGCCAGTCTGACACACGCCGCGCAAAGGAAAAGGCCCTAAACCTCATTTCTTACCGCGACCACTCCAAAAAGGAGCTGACCGATAAAATCAGGCGCACCTGCTCAGAGCAGGCGGCGCAGGCCGCCGCCGAACGTATGGAGGAGCTAGGCCTCATCGACGACGAAGCCTACGCGCGCCGCCTTGCGCAGGAGCTGGTTTATAAAAAACACCTGTCCCCCACGGCGGCGGCATACAAGCTGCGGGAAAAGGGCGTCGGCCGTGAGCTGATAGAAGAAATCCTTTTGGAATACGAGGTACCCGCGCAGGAGCAGATTGCAGCGCTCCTTAAGGGCAAATACGCAAATAAAACAGCAGACGAAAAAAGCCGCAGACGTACTGTCGCGGCTTTACAGCGTATGGGATACCGCTGGGGGGATATCAAGCCTGTTTTAGAGGAGCTTACCCCCGCCGAGGAAGAATATTGAGCGGATGCTGTTTTCATGCAGCCGCAAACAGATAAGGAAGTCGTTTATGTCTTATAAAGTTGGAATTATAAGCCTTGGCTGTGCGAAAAACAGGGTAGACGCGGAAATGATGCTTTATACCCTGCGCGAGGCGGGCTTTCATATTGTGGACGACCCCGCTATGGCTGACGCCGCCATTATTAATACATGCGGGTTTATCGAGTCCGCAAAGCAAGAGAGCATAGAGGAGATATTAGAGCTTGCAAAGCTCAAAAAAGAAGGGCGTATCAAGGCGATTATCGTCACCGGCTGCTTAAGCGAGCGCTACCAGGGCGACGTGATGAAGGAGCTTTACGAGGTGGACGCTGTCATTGGCATCGGCGCAAACGCCGGTATTGCAGATATCGTGGCAAAAGCGCTAAGCGGCGAAAAGGTCGAGGCCTTCCCTGACAAGCTCAAAATGCCGCTTACAGGCGGCAGGGTTCAGAGCACGCCGCTCCATTACGCTTACCTGAAGGTAGCCGACGGCTGTGACAACCGCTGCACCTACTGCGCTATCCCGCTGATTCGCGGGCCTTTCCGCAGCCGAACCCTGGAGGATTTGACCGAAGAAGCGCAGCTGCTTGCGAAAAGGGGCGTAAAGGAACTGATTGTAATTGCGCAGGACACCACGCGCTACGGCGAGGATTTATACGGCAGGCTGATGCTGCCGGAGCTGCTGCGCAGGCTGTGTGGAATCGACGGAATCGAGTGGATTCGCCTGCTTTACTGCTATCCCGACCGCATGACGGACGAGCTAATCGATACCATCGCTTGCGAAGACAGGATTTTAAAATACATAGACCTGCCGCTCCAGCATTGCAGCGGCGGCGTGCTCAAGGCCATGAACCGCCGCGGCGATAAGGAAAGCCTGGCCGCGCTGCTTGCAAAAATCAGAGACAGGATTCCCGGTGTGGTGCTGCGCACGACGCTGATTACCGGCTTCCCCGGTGAAACGGAGCAGGACTTCGAGGAGCTTTCCCAGTTTGTAAATGACGTCCGTTTTGAACGGCTTGGCTGTTTTCCTTATTCACAGGAGGAGGACACGCCCGCCGCGTCGTTTAAAAATCAAATCGACGAAGAAATAAAGCTGCGCCGGCAGGAAATTATCATGGAACAGCAGCATACAATTATGGAGAGGTACTGCCAGGGCCTAATCGGAAAAACCATAACGGTCTTGACCGAAGGCTACGACCGCTACGCGGAGTGTTATTTTGGAAGGTCGGCTGCCGACTCCCCCGACGTGGACGGCAAGGTCTTTTTCACCGCAGACGGAAAAAAGCCGAAGGCCGGGCAGTTCGTGCAGGTAATGGTGGACGATTATCTCGACTGCGACCCAATCGGCACGCTCGTACAGTAATTTTCATGTTGGAAACTCTTTAGAACGGTGGGCTATCTTATGAACACACCCAATAAACTGACCCTGCTGCGTATTATACTCGTCCCGTTTTTTGTCGCGGCGCTGCTTATCACCGCGCTGCCCCACAACTTCTTGATTGCGGGGCTGATTTTTGCCGCCGCGTCGCTTACCGACATGTTTGACGGGAGGCTTGCGCGCAAAAACAACCAGGTAACGGATTTCGGTAAATTCGCAGACCCCCTTGCCGACAAAATCCTCGTGCTTTCCGCTCTGATATGCTTTGTGGAGCTCGGCATCGTCGGCGCCGTCCCGGTTATCATTATATTGTTCCGCGAGCTTATGGTCACCTCTATGCGCCTGATTGCCGCAAACAAGGGTAAGGTCGTCGCGGCGAACCTTTGGGGAAAGTCGAAAACAGTCAGCCAGATCGCCGCAATCGGCTGTGTATTCCTGCTGCAATATGTCCTGGAGCTGATGCACATGAACGTCATACGCATGTCGCCCGACGCGCTTTACGCATGGGAATGCGTCGTGATGATTGCCGACAACGTTTTAATCTGGATATCCGTCGTTTTTGCTGTGATTTCCGGCGTAATTTACATCAAGGACAATAAGGAATTCATTGAAAACGCACGCTGATTATATTTTTTCAGGAAAAACCGTTTGCAATTTTGCGAACCTGTTATATAATGGAAGCGTATTCTGATATAGAACAAATGCGTTTACCGGGAGAAGTAGCGGGAAATTTCTTCAACAGAGAGAGGCCGTAGCAGCTGGAATCGGCCTTTGACAGAAAGCCTGTGAAATGCACCCGTCAGCACACAGCGGGAAAACGAGAGTATCGCTGTGCGGCCGCCCCCGTTACAGGGCGCACAAGGGCGGATTTCTTATCCGCTGAACTTGGGTGGAACCACGGAGCAATCGCCCCGTCCCTGTTATGAGGGGCGGGGCTTTTTATTGTGCTTTACGCGGCTTTCACGAAAACCACTCGGAAAGGAAGGGCCGGTTATGTTTGATACACTAAAAGCAGATTTGGACTCTATCATAGCGCGCGACCCCGCGGCGCGCAGCCGGGCAGAGGTCTATTTCCTATATTCAGGCTTCAAGGCGCTGCGCGCTTACCGCAAATCGAACTGGTTTTACCGCCATAACATGAAGTTCATCGCGCGCTTTATTTCACAGCGCAGCCGTCATAAAACCGGGATAGAAATCCATCCAGGTGCAACAATAGGCAGGGGGCTGTTTATTGACCACGGCATGGGCGTCGTCATCGGTGAAACAACCATCATTGGCGACAACTGTACCATATACCAAAATGTGACGCTCGGCGGAACCGGCAAGGAGCACGGCAAGCGCCATCCCACGCTCGGCGACAATGTGCTCGTCGGGGCTGGCGCAAAGGTGCTCGGCCCGTTCAAGGTTGGGGACAACGCGCGCATTGCTGCGGGCGCCGTCGTGCTCGACGAGGTACCGCCCAACTCCACGGCGGTCGGCGTTCCGGCGCGCATCGCGCGCATCAACGGGGTAAAGAATAACGACTGCCTCGACCACATCCATGTAGCCGACCCGGTCGCCCAGCAGCTGTGCAGGCTCGAATACCTGTATACAAAGCTTGAGCGCCAGGTGAATTTACAGGGGAAGGAAAACAAAACGGAACCAAACGTTTGACCAGAATAAAGGGAGGAACATCCGATGAAAATTTACAATACGCTGACAAGGCAGAAGGAAGAGCTCAAAACCATCAAGCCAAACGAGGTGAAAATTTACGCCTGCGGGCCTACGGTCTATAACTATATCCATATTGGCAACGCACGGCCTATCTGCATTTTCGACATCCTGCGCCGGTATCTGGAATACCGCGGCTATCAGGTTACGTTTGTCCAGAATTTCACCGATATTGACGATAAAATCATAAACAAGGCAAACGAGGAAGGCGCCGATTACCTGACCGTCGCGCTGCGCTACATCGACGAATATAAAAAGGACGCCGAGGGCCTTCAAGTCCACGAGGCGACCATCCATCCCAAAGCGACGGAGAACATGGATGAAATCATCCGTATTGTAAAAACGCTTATCGATAAGGGCTACGCTTACGCCGTACAAAACGGCGACGTTTACTTTCGCACGAATAAGTTCCATGAATACGGCAAGCTTTCCCATCAGCCGCTCGAGGATTTGGAGGCGGGCGCGCGTATTACCGTGGGAGAAGTTAAGGAAAACCCAATGGATTTTGCCGTGTGGAAATCAGCAAAGCCCGGCGAGCCAATGTGGGAGGCCCCCTGGGGCAAAGGCCGTCCCGGCTGGCATATCGAGTGCTCTGCCATGGCACGGCGGTATCTTGGGGATACCATAGATATCCACTGCGGTGGACAGGATTTGATTTTCCCCCACCATGAAAATGAAATCGCGCAGAGCGAATGCTGCAATGGCGTGCCGTTTGCCCACTACTGGATGCATAACGGCTATATCAATGTGGATAACAAAAAAATGAGCAAATCTGAGGGCAACTTCTTCACCGTGCGCGATGTCGCGGAAAAATACGGCTACGAACCTATCCGTTATATGCTCATTTCCTCCCATTACCGCAGCCCAATCAACTACAACACAGAAATTATAGAGCAGTGCAAAGCATCCCTCGACCGGCTGCGCAACTGCCGCGACAATACGGTGTTTGCCCTGCAAAACGCCGCCATAGAAAAGAACGAAACGGACGAGGAGGCAAAGGCGAAGCTTGCGCTCCACCGCGATAAATTTATAGAAGCGATGGACGACGACCTAAACACCGCCGACGCGATTGCCGCCGTATTTGAGCTTGCGAGGGACATCAACACGCAGCTCTCCCCAGCAAACAGCCCGTCACAGGATTTATGCAGGTTCTGCCTTGATTTATTCGACGAACTCAACGGCGTGCTCGGTTTAATCAGCGTAAAAAAAGAGCAGTCGCTCGACGAGGAAATCGAAGCGCTTATCGAGCAGCGTACGCAGGCCAGAAAAAATAAGGACTGGGCGACGGCAGACAAAATCCGCGACGAGCTAAAGGCGCACCATGTTATTCTGGAGGACACGCCGCAGGGCATAAAGTGGCGCATCGAGCAATAAAAAGCGGGGTACAAGGCCCCGTCCGCCTGATAAAAACGGGAACGAAGAGCAGTCTTCGTTCCCGTTTTTTTATTATGCATTATGGCATTTTAAAGTAAATACAGGAGACTGGCTCTCCCGGCAGCGGGGCTGTGCCGCCTGTCTCAAACTCGACGGTAAAGGGGGTGGCCGCCGTTACGTTATTGAGCGTGACGCCGCCGTCATAGGAAAGCGCCTTGTCCGTCTGAAACCGATAGGCAAGGAGAAAACCGCCGCCCGAATCCTCCCGCAGCTCAAAGCGCGCCTTGGAAAGGCCGTCGAACGGGAGGTAATCCTCCCACGCGCCGGAGCTGTTATATTCCGACATCACGAGCCTGCCGTCCGTTACGGATAGCCGCCTGTCCCCTTCGGCTGGTGTAAAAGCGGCGGCGTTACCCATATCCGCTGACACAGCCTCTCTTGCAACCTCCGCCGTATGGTGAATCAGGTTCTGCGCCTGCGTAATCTCCTGCCCGCTCAGGGCGATATTCGTGTTTTTCTGGAACGATTGCATCACGACGCCGATGACCGCCACGCTCGCGCCCGCCAAAATGGAAAGCAGCGCGATGGTTGCGACAAGCTCCGTCAGGGTCACGCCCCTCTTGCTTTTGATTTTCTTCCTTGCCACCGGGCCATTCACCTGCTTTCTCAATCGGGCGCCGTGCGTTCCGGCGCGAACGCCTCTACCGTAATATAGCTGTTGTCCTTATAATAGACAGCAACCAGAATCCTTGTCCCCGCTATCTGGATACCGCTGCTTATGCCTGAGGCATTGTTCTTCGCTTCCATTTCATAGACTGCAAACTGGATTTCCCCATCGCCCCGCGAATTTGGGAAATTACTCTCCGCCTGCATACTGTAGGCGGCCCCCTCCAGCTCACTGGAAGGGATTGCGGCGGCGGACGCATAATTATCCGTATAGGGCTTGCCGGACATTTTTTCCACTAAGGTGTCCGCCACCTGCTGCGCTTTTAGGGAAGCCTGCTCCTTCAGGCTGTCGTTTAATATATTCTGCTGCGCAAGCACGACGCCCGATACAGTCCCAACGACTACGATGGCGATTACTGCGACAGCCGCAATCAGCTCGACAAGCGTTACGCCCTTTTTGCTTTTAATCATGGCCGTAAACACCTCCCGAAAAGTTGCTGGAATCGACGCTTATGACCTTGCCTGTGCCGTCGCTCTTGTCGAGCTCCTTCTTAAAGTCGAACAGGTTTACCTTCCCGCTGATTTTGTACCTGCCGTTCTTGATGGTATAGGAATCGTCCTTGCTTACGCTTCCGTCGCTGTTATATACCGTGACAGCCACGTCGTTATAGAAGGTGACGGTCTGCTCCTCGAGCTTGGCGCCCTCTTTTCCGAGGATAAAGCTGCCCAGGTATGTGCCGAACCTCTTTTCAACGGAAAGCTCCGCGCACGCAAAGGTGATTTCACTGCTGTTCAGCCATAAATCCGCACCCGTCACATCGAGCACATCGCCCTCTACCCAGCGGAAATTGATTTTGCCGGCGGAGTAGGCGTATTGCCCGCTAAGCGGATCGCTGTTTCCGGTAATCAGGTTGTGCTGGCCCGCGGCGTCCAGGTCGTCTCCGGTGACTCCGCTTGCAGGTGTTTCCTCAGGCACATCCAGCGCGAAACCGGGATTTACGGATTCGGGGTCGGCAAGCAGCGACCAATCCCCTAAAAAGTTCTTGTTGCCATTCAATGTTTCTCCCAGTGTAAACAGGATGGTCTGCCCCGTTGTGACATCGATATATCTGGAGGCATATCTTCTTCCGCTATCATAATCAATTTCATATGTATCGCTGATATTGAATCCAAATTCAGCATCCTGCAGGTTGATATTGCCCGGAATATCGGCGTAAAAATAGTTTTCTACATGGCTTTTAGTTAAAGTTACCTTAAAAGATCTGTTGTATAGATTTAAGGTAATACCGTTTTCTTCCGGCCACTTTTTATCTTTGTTGTAAAAATACACCCGCACCGGCGCTTTCTCCGGCGTCGTGCCGGACGAACCGGGTGTGTCCGCGCCGAGTTTTCCCCCAATCAGGAAATTGACCGTACCGCCGACGGGTACGCCCGCGCCGCCTGCCTTCCGCAGGTTTCCGTCCGCGTCCGTCCAGCCGCAGCCGGCGCTTGCGGTTGCTCCCGCTGTATCAAACCCAAAATTCTCCGGGTTTGTGAAGTATGCCTTTGCTTCCGGGGAAAACAGGTTGATTCCCTCAGGGAATTCACCTTTCTTAATCTCATATACGCCCGCATAGATGACATACTGCGTCCCATCGTACCTTACGGTGGTATCGTAGGTGACTGACAGCTTGAAATCTTCTCCCGCCTGCTTTGGCGTATATACGCGCTCTTCCCCGCGCTTGCCGGAAATGGTGCTGACGCCGATTACCTGGAAATCGCCGGCGGTATTTTCGCGCCACATCCCCGTCTTATTGTTATAAACCCAGACCTCGCCCGCCTTGATTCCGTTTTTGCGGGCAGATTCCAGCCCGCCGGTATGGGAGCGGAACTTCGCCCAAGCGTCGCTCCCCGTCGGGATATCGATGAAATAAAGGTAATAGCCCTGGCTGTTGTACTGGGTAAGGCTGTCTTTCTTAACGGCGCCTTCTGTAATGGTTCCGTCATCCGCCTGCGTATAGGCCGCGTATTCTATGGAGCCGGGACCGCCTAAAGCAGCCAGCACCGGCCACTGCGCCTGGTTGTCGAGCACTACGACCGCCTGCCCAGGCTGTACGTCGGTTCCGCCGGAGAGCTGCAGCTCCAGCGAATCGATTGCCCTTCTCAGCTTGCTCGACTGCGAGCGGATTTTCTGTGCCGCCGCTGCGCGGTCGGTTATACCGAACACCTGCATCGCCTCGGTATGCGCGTCCAGCAGGTTAGCAAGCGACGCTTCGCTGTATGTAACGCTGTTGTCGTAGTACCGGTGCTCAGGGTATCCTTCCAGATAGATGCGCGCTTCACGAAGGATATCGTTGAATTTGTCGATGTCCGCTACATATGTATTGAGCAGCTTCGTATATGTCCCAAACTCATTGAAGGAATCGTTGTCGTATACGGCGCGCGCGTCGGTAATCAGGGTTTCTAAAACGGTAAAGCTTACCACATCGTCCTTATTTTCTGTATTTTTTTGTATCGTCGAGCGGTTGAGCGCGGCGGTTCCGTCGCTGATTGCCTTAAAGAGCGCGTTTTTCGGATGGATATAAGATTCCCACTGACCCGACGCATTATTGAAGCGGACCTTCGTGCTGTCTGCCTGCAGCGTCTGGATACCGGTCTTTTTGCATTCGGGGCCATCTATCGCGGCCCCGTTATTAAATACGAGGAATGGGGAGCCGCTGGGAATCGTCGCGTAATACATTTTGATATTCTCGTCGTATTTCATTTCCTTGCCGGGCCACGACATGGTCTTTACGCCCCAATAATAAACATAGACCGGCTGGTCGTGGTTTTCACCGCCCCAAAGCGCCTTGTCATCGAGATATACGGTTGTTTCCTTGCCCGCGTAGTTGTCTTCGGGGTCGTAGGTGTAAACCGAAAGGTCAGTGAGCTTTCCGCCAATATTTTCTGTGGTATTGAGCGTAATCCATGTATCCCCGCTCAGGCTGTTGACCACGGCGGTGGATGAGCCGAGCTTTGCCCTGCCGGCGTCGGTGCTCAAATCGTCCGTACCGCTCTCAAATGTATTTTCCTTACCGTTCAGGCCTGTAAACTGCAGGGTATAGCTCCCTCCCTGCGTAGGGATTTTATAGGTATACCAGTCATTTAAGTAGCAGGTAGCACTGTTGCCCGCACGCTTCTCGTCAATACCGTAGGTGTCGTATGGCGTAACGTCTGTAATTACATCCTCCGCGTTTTTGTACTTGCTCATATAGGTATTGTAATACTGTACCTTGGTTCCCCGTGCGGACGCAATCTCAATATTTTCCTGCGTCCACGCCCCGTCAAAGTCGATGATTCCGTCCATCGATGGCGTATATACGCCGTTGTCTGCTAGAATATATTTCCCGTCCTTCTGGTAGAGCAGGTACAAATGGTCTTCCTTCGCGTTTTGCAGGAAATCCGCAGCAAGCGCGGCTGTATTCACCGACAGCCTGATGTGGTTGCGCACAGCCGGAATCTCCGCGTAGGAAAGGAAGAAATCCTGTTCCCCGCCGTTATATGCAATGCGCGACGCGTCACTGTTCAGTGCCGCGGACGCAATATAGCTGGACACCGTGCCGCCCGCGTCCCTGCACTCGACATCCGGCGTTTTCCAGCCGTTCCCCTTGCTGCTGACAATAGACGAGGAAACGCCGAGATAAATATTGAAGCTTTCTTTCGCGGCAGACGGCCGCTGTGTTACCTTTAGTGTATAAACAGCCTTACCGTCCGCGGTTTTCCGCCCGTAGGTGAACGTCACATCAATCCGGTCGGAAATTACACCCATGGTTTGCAGGCTCATTTCCTTTCCACCAGCCTCCAGCGCGGTGTTTTCCGCCGTCTCCCCGCTGAAAACCGCGCCGTTTTTACCTATGGCCGTATTGTCGTCGTATAGGTTGAACTTATAGGAAGAGCCTCCGGGCAGCGTCATGGTATACTCAAATTTTTCAAAGCTGCCGTCCGCCGCCTTCATCCTGTAATCCTCATTGTCATACGCCCAGCTGTTGAACGTACCCGTAAGGTATACGCTGTCGGGATTTGCGTCGTCCTGCTGTCCTTCATTTGTTTCGTTCAATGCGTAGCTTTGCAGCGCAGCGGAAACCGGCTGCATCCCCGTAAACGCGGCCGGGGCAAGCCAGGACCGGAGCCAGCCGCCAAACACGGACAGCAGGCTTTGCCCTTGGAAGGGGCTTTTTGCGGATAACGCGCCGGGAAAAGCCTGTAACACCGCCGCTTTATCATTTTGAAGCGCCGGGCGCGCCGGCAGCGCGTTGGCGTTTGCCAAGCCGGGCGCGCGAAGCGACAGGTAAGAAACGCCGGCGTCCGCACCAGCGTAGACGTACTTCTCGACGGCGTACGGGCTGCTATAGGAATTGTCTTTTATGTAATATCCCTGATTGTTCACGTCCTGCGAAATATTGATATTTTCTGTCTTTGCTTCGGGGCTGCCGCTGTTGAAAATAGCGGCGGCGTATTTTCCAATAGGATAACGGTAGCGGTAAACCCTCTGTCCGTAGCTGTTGTCCTCTACATAATCCATTATTTTTCCGGGGAACGCGCTGTTTTCCGTACCTTGAGCTTTGTCCCATACGTAAAAGTTAACTTGGTGCCATGTAAAACGGTTCGTAAAATAGATTGTTTTTACGCCGGTCGTGTTGGCTATGTCGCTTCTTGCGTCGTCATATTTATAATAATAAAACGGTTTGCTATCATCCAGCGTTAAATTATCTGTTTGATTGGTGCTGTTGCCAATACTGAATATAATTCTATTATATCCGCCGTTGAGCGGCACCTCATAGGAATAGATTTGGTAACCCTCTACCGTTTTGCCCGTATTGGTCATTTTTTCTCCCGGCCAATTTGCCAGATTTGCGCCGCCTTCCTTCCAAACATACGCGTAAACATTTTCCCAGCTTTTTGCATTGCTGAAATATACCGTTACGGAGGTTTTCTCCCAAACAGCGTAAAGCGTAAGGTCGTCCTCAGGGACAATCACCTGGCCGAGCTTGTACTGCGCGGACTGGGCGTTTTTATCCTCGGACCAACCGAGCAGCCTGTGATTCTTTCTAGTAAGGCTGGAGCCATTGCTTAACGTGACAGAACCGCCGGGCCTTATACTCTGCTTTGCGGGGGCGGTCCCTTCTCCGCCGTTTTTATCGTATGTGATGGTAAAGCTGTCCTTCCAGACGGCGTAAAGCGTTATGCTCGTTTTACCGTTCATAACGGACGGGTCGATTGTATCTCCCGCTTTATACAGCGCGGCGCCGTCCCTTGCCGTAGCCCAGCCGATAAACGCGTAGTTTTCGTTTTTCATATTGCCCTGTGAGGCAAACTGCGCAGGCGTTTCCACCGTAAAGCTCTGCGTGGGAGGCGGGTTTTGCCCGCCGTTTGCGTCGTACTGGACGAAATACTCAATCATTTCCCACACGCCGTACAGGTAGGCGTCCCCTTTTACGGTATACGTATCGCCCGGCTGGTAATCAGGCTGCGTCTTCGTGCTGCTCGTCGCCCAGCCCTTGAAGATGTAGCCCTCGCGTGAAAGCGACGGCAGGGTGACCGCCTGGTTTGCGTCGTAAAGCTTTTTATTGACCGTGTCTTTTTCGTCGTTGTATTTGAGCGTCAGCAGATACTTGCCGGAAGGCTCAGGCAGCGGGATATCCCCGCCGGATTCTTTTACAAAGTAATTCATCAGGACCGCGGGTACATCGTCGATGTTCTCACGGCTGAGCGCCAGTCCCTTTACATTTACGGTCGAATAGTCGCATTTGTCCTCTTTCCCGTTGCGTTGCGCCATATCGGCAAACGCGGCCTTGGCCTCATTTTCTGTTTTAAAAACGCGCGGGCTTTCCGCGCCCATATCCGCCGACGGAAGCGCAATCCAGATTTGATTGTCCGTACCGCCCGATTCCTCCCCGTCAGACTGGAAAACCGTACTGCCCCCATCCTTAATCGTAAAGGCAAAGGCGCGTTTGGTCGGCACGTTGATGCGGTACCAGCCGTACCCTTCATAGAGCATGGCGCCGCCGCTGTAATTTACGGGCGGCTCGTTCTCCGTCAGCACGGTAGTCAGGTTTTTGTCGGCGAATTCCGCCGTTTGAAGCACAGGCGCGCTTAAAACACGCCCCTCATCCTTCGCGCCGGATACGCGCACATGCACGGCTGTGTAATCCGCTTTGACGTAGCTTGTCAGGTATTCTGTGAACGAATCGGGATACACCCGCGGATTGCCGCCTGCGTCCCTGTCCATCTCGTAGCTCCTGAAATCATGCAGGCTCTCACTGTTGAGGGTGATGTAAACGTCCTGCGTTTCCCCCGCGTGCTCCGGTACGGGCAGCTGGAATATTTCATGCGACTGCGTCGTATTGTCGCCGTTATCGCGCAGCGCGCCCTTTTTCGCAATGATTGCGTTGATGTATTTCACATTGTCGTCGTGCAGCTCAATTTTTGTGTAGTACCACCCGTTCCAGCCGCCGCCCGCGCCGCCCGATTCGCGCAGCATGGCGCCCTGCGGCCCTCTATACAAAAAGTTCCCCTGCCCGTCGGTTGTGTCTTTTTTCAGCCACTCGCCGGAGAAAAGCGTATTCGGCGGGTTACCGTCGGGCTTTTGTTCCTCCTGACCTGTGCTGTACCCCCAAGTGTAGAGATAGGGCTGGAATACGTCGTCATACGGTTTTACGTGGATATAGACATAGCGCGACTTGTCCTTTGTCTCGATTTTCTTGACCACGGTCGTAATCCTGCCGTCGGCGTCGTACCCTACGTCATAGGTGCAGCTTAGTTGCAGGGTCTGCGCGCCGTCGAGCGATGCGCTGCGAAAGCGCGCCGTCGCGGTGAGCTTAAACGTCTGCGCCGCCATATCGTAGTGCGCTTTCACGTATGTTTCGGCGTCCGGCGGCGTTTCCGCCCGTCCGGCGCTTGCTACGGCCTTCGACCTGTCCGCTCCTTCGCTTACCGCGCCGTTTTCAGAGGCAAAAGCAAGGTATTCGTCAGAATCCGGCAGCAGCAGCTGGTCGATATAATACGACTCGGCAAAGCCGAGCGCGCTCTTGGCGTTTAAATACGCCTGCCGCTGGTCGATATTTTTTGCCGTCATGTTCATGCTCATCATCGCGGCGGTAATAAGCCCCGCGGTCAGGATGAACAGCACGACTGAAATCACAATGGCGCTTACAAGCGCAAAGCCTTTTTTGGACTGCTTCAAATCGCAACACCCTTTTCCCGTTTTACCAAAAATCCCAAAATTGCTCGTTCTGCAAAATGTTTATGTAAACGATTACTAAACATATACGGCATACCGCCTTTACCGCGCGGAGGCCGCATTCCTATACTTTTTTAATTATACTATAAATTGTGAAATTTACCAAGGGGAAAAGCCCCGTCTTATCGTACAAATTGAGGTCGAAGCTTTTGTTCATCCTTCCGGTTTGGTAAAATTATCGCAGAACAAATCCTTCCAATTGGTTAATTCTTACAAAATATGATTGGTTTTTTTTACACGTAAATTATTTATAAGTTGTTGACAAGTTCTTCGCTCATGCGTTAGACTATTTATGCGATACGTCGAATCCCGGCGTACTACTTCCAAAAAAATCCAAACAGAAAAGAAAGAGGGAACAACATGGAAAACACCACAATCATTCAAAAGCTCCAGGCCAAAAAGAACAAAAAGGGCTTTACTTTGGTCGAACTTGTAATCGTTATCGCAATCCTCGCGATACTCGCGGCAATTGCCATTCCGGTCATTGTTTCAACCATCAATTCGGCAAATATCAGTACGTTTGAAAGTGATACAGCTACAATGAACATGTTAATCAAAGCTGCCGTAAATGAGGCGCAAGCCGGCGTAGATACATCATATAACGGCAATATTATTACCACGTCTCCTGGAATCACCGTCGGTGACCTTATTGCAGAAAATGGTTTGGATACCATCGAATTCACCCGCACTGTTGGTGCCGCAACCTATGCAATGGTCTGGGATGGAAAAGATTTAAAAGCAGTAGATATAACGGCTACTCCTCCTACTGCCCCCTCTCTAGCAGTAGACGGAGGTACTAAAATTAGTGAAACAGGAGTACTCTCTAATCCCTAAATTTATACATAGTCCCGAAAGCCCGCTTCGGCGGGCTTTCTTTTTACCCCGGCATTCCCGCCCGGCTTTTTCTAAGCGCCCTTCCCTTTTCCTGCGGCCGGTATCCTTACGCGTTTCCCCCATGAAAAAACATCACCCTATGGGAAAATATCGGTATTTCTTAGCATTGCGGAGAGCCCTCCGGGCGTAGTATAATAAGGTTTAATAAGCCGCTTGGCAGCGGATGGTATACCGCGCGCCCTTATCCAAGGTTTCGGGGCGCGGCAGAACGGCGCAGGATGGAAAACATAATGGTAAAACAGCAGATTATAGGTGGTGTAACGCTTGAAATTCACGATTTTGCAAATCAGCAGCGAATTTATCGCCCTCACGCCCGCGGAAACGCTCAAAAACCGCCAGGCAAGGGCTAAAAAGGGCTTGTTCTCCCCGCCCGCGGCGCCGCAGACCGTGTTCGGCGCGACCGAGGTGTTCGAGCTGCCCAAGGAGCTCAAGGATAACGCGATGGCTAACTGCCGCCGTCTGGCGGAGTTTACAAAAAACTGCCTCGACCGCGCGCAGATAGACTGTAACGAAATCCTCCTCTGCCCGGACAGGCACAGCGTCGCAATCAAGGAGTTCCAGCATCCCCCGGCAAAGGACAAATACTTAAACCAGCTTACGGTCCTTGAAACGGAATCGGTCATTTCCGACGAGGTAGCGAACTATTCCATCGTCCGCTACGAGTACGGTATGGAATACGGAAAAGCGCTCGAGCCTGCGTCCCAGCTGAACGCGTCCCTCTTCGCCATGCCGACGGCGCTGATAAACGAGCTGAAGGCGGCGTTCGAGGAATTCCGTTTAAAAATCTATAAAATTATCCCGCCGAGCGCCGCCATGCTGCGCGCCGCGCGGGAGGGCGTGAACAGCGTAAACCAGGTGGCCGCGCTTTTGAGCGTGGATTACTCTGCTATCCGCATTGTGCTGGTGAAAAACGGCGCGCCCGTTTACGCCCAGTCGTTCGATTCCCCCATTGGGGAGCTTGCGCAGGCCGTGGCGAAAAAACGCAGGCTCGAGTTTGAAGAGGCGCTTGAATCCATCCTCGAGGACGGCGTGCTCGGCCTGCTCGACGATGAGGACGACCCGCAGACGGTGCGTATCGTCCAGTCGATTCTGGACAGCAATTCAGGCGACATCATGCGCAGCCTGCGCATGGTGCTTTTGAGCCAGCGGCTAGAAATCGATAAAATCTATGTGTGCGACCGCTTTTCAGAGCTGCCCAATTTCCTGAAATACCTGCGCCAGCTTGGGTTTATGATGGAGCTTGAAAGCGCGTCCTCCGCCTTTTCGCAGGAAGACGTCCCCCTGCTCACAGAGGAGGCGCAGCGCAGGGGCTTCCGCCCGTCGAGCTATTTTATGCTCTCGAACCTTGTCGCGCTCTCCGCCGACAACAAGTGTAATTTCCTGACCCCCATCAACGCCCCCTCGTCCCGCAAAAGCGATATCGGAAGGGCGGCGACGATAGCGTTCGGCGTTTGCGCGGGCGTTATGATGCTCGTAATTGGAAGCCTGTACGGCTATTTGTACATACAGCAGGCAATCGATACCCAGCAGCTGAACGACCCCAAATACAACGAAACCAAGCAGCTCATCGCGCAGGAAGAAGAGCTGACCACGAAGATTGACAACGTCGAGCGCGACAAGGCGCTCTTGCCAAGCGCGCCCCGTCCCGTAAGGGACGTAATCAACGAGATTTTCACCCAGGTAACGGACAACGTATACCAGGTTGCCTCCTATCATTACGACGCGGCGCAAAACCGCATTTCCCTGAGCTTTTATGTCGACGATTTCGACGCGTACGTCAAGCTGAAAACGCAGGTTGAAAGCAGCGGCTATTTTGATATTGCCATCCCGTTCTCCTATACGGAAAACGGCGCGCAGGGCAAGGGCAGTTGTACCGTTACGCTGTCTGTAAGCCCGGAGGAAGCAACACAGGGAGGTGAGCAGTAATGGAAATGATGGGTAAAAAAATACCAAAATATGTTTTCGCCCTCGCCGCCATCGTGCTGCTGCTCGTCCTGTTTATCCCGCTGGTGCTGATGCCTTACCTCAACCAAAAACCAGCGATGGACGCAAAGCACATAGAGGCGCAGACGACCCTGCGCCTGTACGATATGAAGCGAAACAGCATCGAAAACTACCGCGGGCAGGTAAACGACCTGAAAATCCGCTGGGACCAGCTCGAAACGCTCATGTTCGTCGACGCGAAGGATACCGCGAACGACCTCAACCAGATGTTCCAAAGCCTTGACGTCACCCCCTCCTCCATCAGCGTGTCGGACGAAGCGCAGGCAGTCGAAGCGGCGCAGTCCTCGACGGGCGCCTCCTTGTTTTCTACGAATATCTCCCTTAGCTTCGTTGCTTCCCGGGAAAAGCTGCTGCGCGTCATCAATTATTTTGAAGACCAGTCGGCAGGCTCCTATTATATCAGCGGAATCAGCATGAGCACCGTCACGCAGGGCGCGGGAAGCGGCAAGCAGGCGGTTTCCGCCGGGGACTTGAACGTAAGCATGTCGATTTCGCTCTATTACTTCAGGGAAGGCGCGCCCGCGCAGGACGCGGCGGCGCAGTAATGCGCGCTGTAACCTGCCTCGCGGCGGCTTGCCTGGGCGCGGGGCTTGCCTTTTTGGGCCGCCTTATCATAAACGCCGTCCCGGCAAAATGGCTCTGCGACTACGGCGAAGAACCGGCACAGGAACTTCTGGCCGGGGAACGCCTCACTATTAAACGCACGGTACCGCTTGCCGCGGCCCTTGCCATAAGCGCCGCGGGGGCTGCCTTCGTGTATGGGCCGGCACCCTACGCCATACTGCTCGTCCTGATTTTTTTTGTATTGGCGGCGATTGCGTGGTGCGACGGGAAATACACGATTATCCCCGACCAGTTTACCGCGCTTCTCGCTTTGCTCTGCCTTGCGGGCGCGTACTGCGACTTATTTACAGGGCAGTGGTTTATCCGTACCTGGTACAGCCCGCTGCTCGGCGCTGTGTGCGGGTTCCTGCTTTTCTTTTTGATTGACCTTATTTGCCGCGCCGTGCTGAAAAAAGACGGCTTCGGCTTTGGCGATGTGAAATTATTTTCGGCACTCGGCGCACTTTGTGGCTTCCCCATGGTTTTTACAGCGTTTATTTTTGCTGTTTTTACAGCGTTTTTCCATATAATCGTTCTTTTTCTCACCAAAAAAACAAAAAATGGGGCGTATCTGCCGATGGGGCCATACATCTGCATCGGCACTGCCCTGCTTCTTCTGCTGCGCGGCCCTGTTTTCTCAGCCTTGCGCATGTACCTCAGCCTGTTGGGCATATAAAAGAAAGACCCTAAGCAAACAAAGGAGTATTTGAATGAGAGGTTCCAGCCTGAAAATCGGACAGATTTTAATCAATATGAACGCCATAACGCCTGAAATGCTGCAAAAGGCGCTTGCCCGGCAGAAGGAAACCGATAAGCATCTCGGCGAAATCCTGCTCGAAGAAAAGCTGATTACAGAGCAGACGCTGTGCCAGGCGCTTGCAAAGCAGTTTTCCATGCAGTATATTGATTTGGCCGCGGTGGAAATCGACCCAAAGATTTCGGAAATCGTACCGGAAAACATTGCGGTATCCAACAACGTCATTCCTATCCGGCTGGACAATAAGGTGCTGACGGCCGCGCTGTCCGACCCGCTCGACTATAAGGCAATCAATACGCTGGGCATCTACACAAAGCTGCGCATCAACGCCGTATTGGCGGAAAGCTCCGCTATCAAGGAGAAGCAGCGCGAGGTTTACGCCACAAAGAAGGCGTTTGACGACGCGCAGGAATTTGTAAGCTCCCAGATGACGAAGGGGCAGAGCGACGAGCTGGAGGCCGCGCAGGCCGCGACGGAAGACCAGCCGATTATCCGGTTTGTCAATAATATGATTGAAGAGGCCGTCCACCAGAAGGCAAGCGACATCCACATTGAGCCCTTGGAAAAGAAAATGCTCATCCGCTTTCGCGTAGACGGCAAGCTGGTAAAATACCTGGAAACCGGGCCGGATTTGATTCCCTCGGTCACAAGCCGTATCAAGTTTATCGGCGGCATGAATATCGCGGAAAAGCGCGTACCGCAGGACGGGCGCATCAATTACCGCGCCGGCCTTACCGAGGTGGATATGCGAATCTCCTCCCTGCCGAGCGTGTTCGGCGAGAAAATCGTTATCAGAATTACGACGGCGCTCGGCATTACGCTCGATAAATACGACATCGGGTTCCTGCCCGAAAACCTTGCCGTATTTGAAAAGCTGCTCAAAAGCCACCGGGGAATTATCCTGCTCGCCGGCGCTACCGGCTCCGGCAAAACGACAACGCTTTACACGGCGCTCAAGGAAATACAGCGCGACGACATCAACATCGTCACCGTAGAAAACCCTGTGGAAATGATTATCCCCGGTATCACGCAGGTCGATATCAACGACAAGGCGGGCCTTACGTTCGCAAGCGTCCTGCGCTCGATTTTGAGGCAGGACCCCGATATTGTCATGATTGGCGAGATTCGCGACCGCGAAACGGCGGAAATCGCGTCTTCCGCCGCCATTACGGGCCATCTTGTCCTTTCTACGCTCCACACATATAACGCCGCAAGCTCTATCATCCGCCTGGTCGATATGGGCGTAGAGCCTTTCATGGTCACCTCGGCGGTGCTCGGCGTTGTGGCGCAGAGGCTCGTGCGCAGGCTGTGCCCCAACTGCCGGGAGCCGTATTTCGCAAGCGACGAGGAGCTGAGGTTTTTAGGCTTCCCCGCCGGAACCCGCCAGAAGCTCTACCGCGAAAAGGGCTGCGACAAGTGCAACAAAACGGGTACGAAGGGAAGAATCGCGGTGCATGAAATCATGCCTGTCTCCCCTAAAATAAAAGCGGCAATCCACTCGGGGGAAAGCACGGCGCATATCAATGAAATCGCGCTTTCTGAGGGGATGCTCCCCATGCGGGAAAATTTAAGGCGGCTCGTTTTAAACGGGACGATTTCCCTTGCTACCATGATCGATACCACAATCGACGACGATATTGTTTAAATCCGCTGGAGGGATTACCCATATGGATTTTGATTCATTCGTAAAAAACGCCGTGTTAAACGGCGCGTCCGATATTCATTTATCTGCGGGCAACCGCCCCGCTGTCCGTATAAACGGCAAAATCTGCTTTGATGAAAGCGAGCCTGTCCTTACACAGCAGGCGGTTACTGACTGTATTGAAGCCGTGCTGTCACCGGAGGCGTTCCAAAAATTTTGTAAAACGGGCGACGCCGACGCGTCCGCCAATATAAATAACTACGGGCGGTTCCGCATCAACGCGTTTCGCCAGCGCGCGGGCGTCACGCTTGTCATGCGTATCATCAACGCGCAGACGCCTCAGCTGAGCGCTTTGAGCCTCCCCCCCTCTGTCTCGAAGGTATTGAGCCTGCGGGAAGGCCTTGTGCTCGTAACAGGCCCGACGGGAAGCGGCAAATCAACGACGCTCGCCGCCCTAATCAACGAAATCAACAAGACGAAGGACCTGCACATCATCACGATAGAGGACCCAATTGAATACGTCCACACGCCTATCCGCTGCGTCATCAACCAGCGGGAAATCGGCACGGACAGCGAATCCTACGGCGCCGCGCTGCGCGCCGTATTGAGGGAAGACCCCGACGTCATTTTAATGGGCGAGATACGCGATTTGGAATCGATGTCGATTGCGCTTTCCGCCGCTGAAACGGGGCATCTCGTTTTCTCGACGCTCCATACGGAGGGCGCCGCCAAAACAATCGACCGGTTAATCGATATGTATCCCGTGGAACGCCAGCAGCAGGCGCTCGGACAGCTTTCCACAACACTCAAGGCGGTCATTTCCCAGAGGCTGCTGCCGCGTGCGGACAGACCCGGGCGAATCGGCGCGTTTGAAATTATGTTTGTAAACTCCGCAATCGCAAACCTCATCCGCGAGAACAAAATCGCGCAGATGGAGCAGATGATACAACTCAACAAAAATACAGGCATGACGACTATGAAGGCGAGCATCCAGCTGCTGCTCGAAACCGGCTTTATCACGCCGCAGACGGCGCAGCAATACAGCTTCGACGTCGGAGCGCAGCAGGATATGCCGCAGGCAAGCATGGGCGGCATGTACGGCGGGATGAATTCCGCAAGATAAGTAAGGAAAAGAAAAAGGTGGGACACGCTTGAAGTATGTATACACCGCTGTCAACAGCAAAAACAGGAAATACAAGGGCGAGATGGTCGGCGGCTCGCGGGATGAAATCAGGAAAAACCTGCAGACGCGCGGCCTGACGGCCCTTTCGATTGACGAGTTCAGGGAGGCCGCGGAGCTAAATGCCAATAAAAGCATTTGGGAAAAGGATTTAAACACCCGCGACATCCACAAGGTAAAAATCAAGAAAAAAAAGCTGCTCGCCATGATGCACCAGATGGGGCTTATGATGAAGGCGGGCATCTCCCTTTCCCTTGCGATGGAGGTCTTGATTGATACAGAAAAGGACAAAAACGTACGGAGCATCCTGGCGGAAATCAATAAGGAGCTTTATAACGGCGTACCGCTTTCCGGCTCTATGGCAAAGTTCCGCGCGTTCCCCGCGATTGTCATCAATATCGTGCAGGCGGGCGAGGCGAACGGGCGGCTCGATATGTCGTTTGAGCAGTGCGCCCTGATTCTGGAAAAGGAAATTTCCCTGTCCGGAAAAATCAAGAGCGCGATGGGCTACCCCATCTTCCTGCTCGGCCTGACCGTCGTATTGATTCTTGTCCTGTCGATACTCGTTATCCCGACGTTTGCAAACCTGTTTGCAAGCTTCGATTCCGAGCTGCCGGGCATTACGCAGTTCATTATGGGCGTTTCTGACGTCATCATCAATTACTGGTACATTATTATCGCTGCCGTGCTTGCGCTCGTGTTCGGGTTCAAGGCGCTCAAAAAATACAACGAAAGCTTTGCCATGCGCTGGAGCCAGGTACAGCTTAAAATCCCGCTGGTGGGAACGGTTATGCGCCTATCGCACATTTCGCGCTTCTGCCGCATGATGGCCACGCTGTCAGACGCGGGCGTCAGCATCCTGCGCTCGCTGGAGCTTTCACGGGACGTCATCCCGAACCTTTACATGAAGGACTGCATGAACCAGATTATCGAGGACGTGAAAATCGGCACGCCGATAAACGTTTCCATGTCGCGTTATCCTGTTTTCGATTCCATGCTCGTCTCGATGATACGCGTCGGCGAGGAAAGCGGCATGCTTGCCGATTCTCTCAAAAAAATGGCCGATATGTACGAGCAGCAGGCGGATGAGTCCACCAAGCGCCTGACAGACGCCATGACGCCCGCCATGACGATTCTCATCGGCGTTGTCGTCGGAACGGTAGTCATCTCTATCGTCGTGCCAATGTTCAGTATGTACGATATCGTCGCCTCAAGCGGAAATTAATAGAATTCTAACGCCGTCCCCCGCATACACATGTGTATAAGGGGGATTCGTTATGAAATTTTTTGTTTTCACCAAGCAAAGGCTTCTGATTCTCGGCTGCTGTGTCATTGCGTGCATCCTTGCGGTTTCCATATGCTTCAGCAGCTACAGCGGGGTAGTGAGCGCATCGACAACGGAACGTAAAATACCAATTTATTGTGTCGAAAAAGAAGAGAAGGTTGTGAGCATATCCTTCGACGCCGCTTGGGGCAACGAGCAAACGCAGACGCTGCTGGATATTCTCGATAAATATAAGGTAAAGTCTACATTTTTCCTCGTCGGCCAATGGGTAGAAAAATATCCGGATTCGGTCAAGGACATCGCGAAGGCCGGCCATGATGTGGGCAACCATTCGAGCACCCACCCGCATATGCCGCAGATGAGCAGCAAGCAGATGCTCGACGAGCTCAACGACTGCAACGATAAGGTCGAAAAGCTCATCGGCAAGCGCCCGACCTTATTCCGCCCGCCCTATGGGGACTACAACAACACGCTCGTAGAAACGGTCAACAGCATCAATATGTACTGCGTCCAGTGGGACATTGACAGCCTCGACTGGAAAGACCCCACGCCGCAGCAGATGGTTGACCGCATCAAGAAAAAGCTGCAGCCCGGCAGTATTGTCCTGCTGCATAACGGCGCGAAAAACACGCCGGAGGCGCTCCCGATGATTATCGAAATGATTAAGGGCGAGGGCTATGAAATCGTCCCAATTTCCCAAATCCTGTTAAAGGGCGCCTATACGACCGACCATGAGGGACGGATGCATTCATCAGGGCAAACCACACCGTCCGCCGCTTCCTCCGCATCCCCATCGTCCGCGGCATCCTCCAAGGCGGCCTCCGCGCTTTCCCCTGAAACGGCAGCCGGTGCGCAGGCTTCTACAACGCCGACCGGCGCAGCTTCAGCCCTGGAAGGCGCAGCCACAGATGTTTCGGCAATGTCGCCGGATATCGAGTTTGCCGAAGACCTCAACTAAATTAATTTTACCGTGCGCGTTTTGGGCCTCCGTTTAAACGGAGGCCTTTTTTCTTCAGGAAATTTCTGTATTCGGGGCGTTTCGCCATAATATTTCCCGCTTTTTGTTGACCTTATTGCACCGTCAATTTATAATTGATAACAGAAGTGTCAACAATATGAGTGAACCCGGAAGGAACTGGAAGCGTTCTTCCGCCGTAATTCACGTTGAAAGGAATATCCCTCCTATGAAGCACAAGGCTATTTTAATTACAATGGTATCTGTCGCAGCTGTCTGCGCGGCTGCGGCCGGCGTCCTGTTGTTCAACCCGTCACTCGTGACAAACCTGGTCGCGCGTACCTACGCGACGCAGTCCGCCACGGAACCCGCAACGCAGCCGCCAACCCAGGCGCCTACAAAATCCTCTTTAACGGCGCTTGCGATTGAAAACGGGAAGACAGAATTGAAATATGGGGAAACGCTTGCTTTAAAGGCCTTGTTTACGCCGCTGGACGCGGAAAACAAAGAGGTCGTATGGGAAAGCTCGGATGAGAATATCGCATCCGTTGACAGCAGCGGCAAGGTTACCGCGCTTTCCGCGGGCAGCTGTACCATAACGGTGCGTTCTATGGCGGAAAAGGCCGTCTCCGCGGAGCTTTCCTTGAAAGTCACGGACAGCCGCATTGAGGAAATCAACCTGTTAAATGAATATTTGTCAGGGCTGCCTCTGAGCCAGAAAATAAAGGTAAATAAAAAAGAGGCGGCAATCAAGCTTTCACAGTGTAAAATCCTCGACATCGACGGGGACGGCCATTATGAGCTTTTGATAGAATACCAGGCCGGCGCGGCAACCGGAGCAGAGGTCGTAAGGCTCCAGGATAATAAGCCGGTTTCCGTCAAGACGTTCGACAAGCCCGAGACACTGCTTACGCACGGCGGTACATCGTATGAAGAGGCCGTCTGTACCGACAAGGACAAAAATCTCTACATCAAGGCAACGGAAATCCAGAACGGCGAAACGCAAAATACACGCCGCGTCACAATTTACCGCCTGGAAGGAGACAAGCTTTCCTCCGTAAAGGTCCTGAAGGACGTATACACCTATAAAAAGAACAGCAATGTCCCTGAAAAGGGCGAGTTTACCATAGACGGTAAAAAAACAGAAGAACCGGAATACCTGGAGGTACTTTCCTCCCTCCAAAACGCTTACCCTGAATTCAGCGGCTATGTGAAGCGCTCCCTGACCCTTATCAGCGGAAAATATGAAAAGGCGCTTCCAGTCGTAGATTTGGAGGAAGCATACCTGAAAAGGCTCAAATGGTCAAGCTCCGCCCCGGAAACGGGGCAGGTCAGCCAAACCGGCGTTATTACGGCGAAAAACGAGGGAAAGTGCACCGTGATTGCCGAGCTTTCCTGTTTTATATCCCCCATTGCCTCTGCCGAAGTCACAGTGCGTGACAATTCTGAGGTACTCAACAAATATCTCGATTCCGTCAAGGAAAAAGTTATCACCGGCGACAACAACGCGACGCTCGCGCTTTATGCAAGCAAGCTTGCCGATGTTGACGGCGACAGCGTCAAGGAGCTGCTGCTCTATTACACCGGCAGCCGCAGCTGTCGGATTGATGTTGTAAAGCAAACGGGCGACGACGTAAAGCGTTCCACCGCTTTTCAGAAATCGACAGACAGCGATAAAGTTTGCAGGCTCGACCTTTATGTGGACAGCTCGACGAATTCTATCGTCTTATGCGAAGAATACCGGACGTCAGGCAGCAAGCAAACGGTTGAATTCCGCTTCAATAAGTATGAGGACGGCAAATATACACAGGAATCCCCCGATTATAAGGCAGTTACAAAATCTTCGGACGACAAAGACCCGCAGTGCTACATCGATGGTGAACGCACGGATAAAGCGGCGTTCGACTCCTCAATCAGCCACTACGGAAAATATGCCGATTGGGATTTAAACAAATAACCGATTACCCGAAAGGAGTTACCGCCATGCCCTCCGTAATATCGCATTATCTGCTCGCGGGCCGGATGTCTGCCTATTTGCAGCAGGCGTATCCTGATTTCCAGATAAACCAAAACGCGCTCTATTGGGGCGCGCAGGGGCCGGATTTTCTGTATGCGCATCCGGAAAAGGAAATGCAGGAGCTAGCCGGTTCCCTGCACCGCAGTGACCCGTACCAAACGCTTTCTTATATCGCGTCCTTCGCGCGGGATACAAAAAACGACATCGACAAAAGCTATGCGCTTGGTTTTTTTACACATTACGCATTTGACAGCACAGCGCACCCGTTTGTCCTGTACGGCGCGGGGAAAATTGCTTCGGCAGAGGCTGGCCTTACGGAAAACATCACGCACAACCTTATCGAGGTGAACCTCGACGTGATTCTGCTGCGTTATGAAAAAAGCGACCTGCCAAGCTCCGTCAGGCTGATTTCCTGCGCGCCGAAGGACGAAACCGTCACCCAGCATATCGCCGTCCTTTTCCCCATGCTGGCACGCGCGGCCCTACAAAGGGAAGTAACCCTGGACGATATTGCGCAGGGCGCGAAATACTACCAAAAATGGCTGAGGAAGCATACTGACCGGACAGGGCTCAAAAAGGATTTCATCCTGCGCCGGGAAAAGAAAAAGCGCAGCGCGCCCTGCTCCTCTGTGATGTACCGAAGCATCACGGAGGACGATACATACGATTACGCCAATATTGCGAACAACGAGTGGGACGGCGGCGGCACACCCCGTACGGACAGCTTCTTTGACCTGTTTGAACAGGCGGACGCCCTGTCCAGGAGAATGGCGGACGCGTTTCTTACAGGCGGCGACGCCGCGGCGCTTTCGGGCGGGAAACCGTTTATTATTTAAAAAGGAGAGACTTTCATGGATAAAATCGCGAGCTTTCAGGTGGACCACAACAAGCTGACGCCGGGAATTTACCTATCGCGCGCAGACGGGGATATTTTCACCTACGACCTGCGCTTTGTAAAGCCCAATACCCCGCCGTATCTGGAGACGGCGGCCATGCATACCATCGAGCATCTTTTTGCGACCATGGCGCGTAATTCCGGCCTGAAGGACAACGTAATATATTTTGGCCCGATGGGCTGCCGGACAGGCTTTTATTTTCTGCTGCGCGGCACAGCGCATGAACAGGCGATTGCCCTGATTCAGGAAATCATCAGGGGCATCGCGGAGTATGAGGGGGAAATTCCCGGGACGTCCGCCGCAGAATGCGGCAATTACCTGGAGCACAATCTCCCGCTTGCCAAAGAATATGCCAAAGAATATTATGAGGCAATTCAAAACTGGGAGCCGGGCGGACTAAAATACCAGGCTTAATACTTTTAGAGCAATCTGCTTTTGGGAACCCATTCACATGGGCTCCCTCTCTTTTTATTTAAAACGTTCCGTTTCATTGTCTTTCTTGAAACGTTGTATTTCTTGGGTTTCTTCATAAAACTTTTTTGTTCAGACAAAAGAGGAAAAAACGTTTCGGCGGTTTCCCTATTTTCAGGGCATCAGGGTACCGGAGCCAATGTGGTTTGAAAAGGCCATCTCCACCGCTATCTGTACAATACTCACGCGCCATGCGCCAGCATGGCTTGTTCGCTTTGCTTGCAATCGGCGGAGCTTTCTCTTTTCAAACTTCTTCGAACCAAATCATGAGGCTTTTATCGGTTATGGCGAGGCAGAGGACGAACGAAGGCTTGCGCCTTCGGAGGACGATAACGAAGCCAGAGCCAGAAAAGCCCATGATTTGGCGCATTGTTCCCGGCATCCTGACGCCCTGAAAAGAGGGAAACCGCCGAAACGGTTTCTCCTCTTTTGATTAAACATAGAAAGATTTATCAAGAAAAACAAGAAACACAAAGTGGTTAAAAACAAAAAATACAAACTTATAAAAATTGAGGTTGCAGAACCAGGGCTGATTACTTTTCAGCAAGATACTTGTTGATACAGATTAAGTCTTCAGCATATTGAAGTAAGCGTGCTTTTCCCTCTTCCGATAATTTATCATAATACATAAGAAGTTCCTTTTTGATATGGTCATCCTGCATACAGGGAAGCGGGCGGTCAAGTAAATAGTCGATAGAGCAGTCAAAATAGTCTGCAAGCTTCAAGAGTGTTTCGCCATTGGGCAAGGTTGCATTTTTCTTCCAGCTTGTAGAAGTCGCGTTTGAAAAATCGAGTTTTTTGCACACAGCGTTTGGTGTGGTGTGATTGGCTATACATAGATTATAAAATACATCCCAAAACATTAAAATCACCTAATCTTGAATTATAATAAAAATTAGAAAAATTGTTGACAATCTAATTTTTATAAGATATAATAAATTCAAATAAAATTCAGTTTGCGGGCATGGTAAGGTATTTACCTATCTATCGTGCTTGCAGCCCTCTAAATCCCACTATATAAATTGGAGGATAAAAAATGAAAGTTTTACAAAAAATCGCCCGAACCTATGTGGATATAGGAGAGGACTCCCCAGCGCTGGAAATCGCAATAGAAACGCTGCGTGCGGGAATTTCAAGGGAGCAGAAAAGCCTTTTGCTGAAAATCATAGACGAATATTCAGACAGAATCGACTACGCGGCAGACCGCAATTTTAAATATGGCTTCCGCATGGGCGTCCATTTGGGGCGAGAGCTGTTCTCACAGAATAAAAAGTACAGGGTCAAACGCCCGTTTCCTCAAGCAGCAGCAGGCGCGCCCGCAGAAAAAACGCATATACAGGCGCAAGCAGGCGGAAATGCTGCGCAACCGTGCTGTGCAGCTCCGGCGAGAACAGCAGATGGAAATCCTTGCTGTTATGGTTAAAGGAAATCCCTTTCCTTTGCAGCCAGTCCTGTATGTCCTGCGGCTGCTCCGGATAGCGCACGCGCTTGTAAAAATCGCCCTCCATCGTGAAAACATCCTGCTTTTCATAAGCCTGCTTCGCCGCAAGAAAGCTTTTATCCTGCTTTAATACCAGTGTGCGGATAGCGTCCATCACCTTCGGCGGCGCGTCGAAGTAGCCGCACCCGTAACGGAACCCGTCGGGAGAAAGCTCAAAAAAATAGCCCGGCGCGCTTGTGTATGCCTTCTTGTCGCGCGTAAAGACGCACCACATCTCTTCACGGAACAGGGAAGGGTCTTTTGTAAAGCGTGTGTCGCGGAAAACACGGCTGATACTCTTGCCTGTTTTCGGTTCCGCGATAAGCATGGGGTCTATCTCATGCATGGCGGGGGCGAGCTGTGTGACAAGCTCCGCGAGCGGCTCGAACACGTTTTTCTTGAACTGCGGCTTGTGCTCCTGATACCATTGCTTATCGTTGCGCAGCTTGTTTTCTGCGAGGAAGTCGAGCGTCTGGGGTGTAAACGGCATGAGAAAGCCTCCTTATTTTGATGTAGACTGAACGAGCTATGGTTAACGCCGTGAGGTTATTATAACACATCAACAAGCCCCGTAGGGCTTGTTTCCTTTAAAAGGGACGGCTTTGCTGTCCCGGCGCGTGTTACAATGTTCTCTCAGCCGCCGGAGGGCTTGCCGGTAAGGCAAGGCTTCCGTCTTGCGGCGTGAGGTTATTATAACAGGATAATCGTCCGCAAAGCGGGCGTTCCCGCTGCAAGGAAAGCGCTTGACGCTTTCCGCACGTGTTTCAATGTTCTCTCAGGCGTCCGCCGGCTTGCATAGCAAGGCTGCGGTTAACGCCGTGAGGTTATTATAACATAGAAACCAACGAAGGACAAACCTCCCTTTGAGGCCTGCCCTTCGTTTATTTTTATATAGTTTAATAACCGGTTACGCCGGTGTGGGCGCGGATTTTTTGCCGTGTGCGCAGACCCACTTGACGGTGTCCGCAATCGTCTGGTATAAATCACGCGGGTGGTAGCCGAGCTCCCTGGTTGCCTTGTCGTGCGAAAATTTATCATTGCTGTTTAAAGTATAAAGCGAATATTTGGTATAGAGCGGGCGCTGCTTCCTCATTTTGGAAAACCATCCAAGCAGGGGCGCCGCGGCCTTTGCCATCCAAACCGGCAGCGTGGGAATGCGCCTGCCGCCCTTGACGGTGCGCACCATATGCAAAACATCCCTGATTTCGTAATGGCGGTTTGATAGGATATAGCATTCGCCTGTCCTGCCCTTTTCCGCGGCGGCAAGGCACCCGGCGGCCACGTCGCGCACGTCTACAAAGTCGTACCCGCCCCTGACGCATGCCGGAAGCTTTCCAAAAATATAATCCCTGACCATCTGCACCAGATGGTTGCCCGCGCCGTCGTAAGGCCCTAAAATACCGGAAGGATGGACGACCACCGCGTCAAGCCCCTGCTTTACACAATCGAGCACGGCCTGCGTGGCCTCCGCCTTTGTTTTGGCATAGCCGCCCGTAACGGCAAGCGGGGAGAAGGACTCGACCTCACGCAGTACGTGCAGCTTATCCTGTTCGGGGATGGCGTGCACGGAGCTTACATAAACAAGGCGCGACACCTTGTATTCCATACAGAGCGCACAAAGGTTTTTCGTACCGCCCACGTTGACGTCGTACATGTTTTTCGAGACGTGCTCGGAAATATCCACGATGCCCGCCGTATGGATAACGGTCACGCGGTCAAACCCACCGGTACCTTCAAACAAGGGGCGCATTGTCTCTTTTTCGCGTACGTCCCCGCGGATATATTTCATGTTTTCGCTGTCATGTGCCGGTTCATTCGGCAGGATTAGGCCGCGCACCGTATGCGGCGTGTTTTTGAGCATACGCATGAGCGTACCGCCCAAATGCCCGTTAGCGCCTGTAATGATATAAAGCTGTTTCATAAAGGTCACTCCTGTGAACATGCTTGTCTTTTAATCGACAATGTGTTGAATATCTTCCCTAATTGTATTATAATCAGCTTATACCAAATATACAATTTCCAATCTTTAAAGGTTTTGTGACTTATCGGACATAATGGACATTGCCTGTTCAAAAGGAGTGCGTATTCATGAAAAAGATACAAAGCGACCACCGCGTGCGCGTGACTAAACTGATGCTCCGCAAGGCGTTTACCGAGCTTTTGAGCAAAAAGCCGTTGCAGAGCATTTCAGTAAAGGAGCTGTGCGAGCTGGCGGGCATAAACCGCGGCACCTTTTATACGCATTACCAGGACATTTATGCGCTGCTGGAGGAAATTGAGAGTGAAATGTACGCTTCCTTCCAAAAGGCGCTCGAGCCGCTGCTCTCACATGGGGACGGAAGCCCGGTCGCTATCTGCATGGGGATTTTTGAGTGCCTGCGGGAAAACTACGATATGTGCATTATCATGCTCGGCGATTACAGCGATAAGCAGTTTATGGCAAAGCTATTGAACCTCGGCAGGGAAAAGTGCCTGGAAACATATTCGCGCCACTTTAAAAACGCGACCGCAAAGCAAATCGAGTACTTTTATTCGTTTGTAAGCTCGGGCTGTATCGGGCTTTTGCGCCAGTGGCTCGAAGAGGGCATGGTGCGCTCCGCGCAGGAAATAGGCCGGACGGCGGAGAAAATCATGTCCTGCGGCATCGGTTATCTGGAAAGCCCGGAAAAATAAAAGTAAATCTGCCCTGCGGATATTCCGCGGGGCGTTTTTGCGGCAAGCAAATTGTAAAGAATTCTCAGGCGTGATTTTGTTGTGATTAACTGCCCTGGCATATATAATGGACTTGATATACGCGTTGGACGGCGGGACGGCGTCTGGTAGGCATCCCAACAGCGGGAAAAGGCCGTCTTAGGAAAATCTTAATGCCGCCTTATCCTAATCTTTATAAATGGGCGATTGTAAGGAAGTAAAATGATATATATAGAAGAAAGGAGCCAAATTATGCCGGAAAAGATATTGATTGCAGATGATGAAAAGGAAATCACCGACCTTGTGGCCCTCTATCTTGAAAACGAGAATTTCACGGTTTTTAAGTTTTACAGCTCTTTAGATGCTTTGAAATGCATACAGGAGGAAACGCTGGATTTGGCGGTACTCGATGTGATGATGCCCGATATGAGCGGTCTTGCGCTCTGCCAAAAAATCAGGGAACTGCAATACCGCTACCCAGTGATTATGCTGACTGCCAAGGGGGAGGAGATAGACAAAATTACGGGCCTGACCTTAGGCGCAGACGATTACATAACAAAGCCCTTTTTGCCGCTGGAGCTGGTAGCCCGCGTGAAGGCGCAGCTGAGAAGGTACAAGCGGTACAATAACAGCCCGCTGCCGGAGGAGGATATTATCGTTCATTCGGGCCTGGTAATGAACACGAAAACGCATGAATGTACCTTGAATGAAAAGCCCTTGAACCTGACGCCGACCGAATTTTCCATCCTGCGGATTTTATGCAGGCAAAAAGGGAACGTGGTAAGCTCGGAGCAGTTATTCCATGAAATTTGGGGCGACGAGTATTTCAGTAAAAGCAACAACACCATTACCGTCCATATCCGCCATTTGAGGGAGAAGATGGGGGATTCCTTCGAAACGCCAAAATATATCAAGACAGTCTGGGGGTGCGGATATAAAATTGAAACGTAAAATTCCTAAACCGGTAATTGTTTTAATTGCGTGCGCCGCCGGCGCGGCAATGTGTTTTTTCGTATTCTATTTGGCGGATACTTATTTTAACGGCGCCTTTGTCGATTGGTTTGAGGCTAATTTTATGTTTATGCACAACGAGGATTTGCCGGAAATCGGGAAGGAAATTGTGGCTCGTGATTTGTTGTGGTCAAGCGTAAAGGCTTTGCTTTTGACTGTATTCGTATGTACCGTTGTGCTCTGGCTGCTGACTGTTTTTACAGCTTCTTTCCTCTATGCAAGGTCACAGGTCAAAAAAACCATTACGTCGGTTTGCCGGATGATGCACGGCTATATGACGCAGGAAAAGGAAAGCACGGCATATTTTCCAAAGGAATATGCGGAAATATCGGCACAGATGGCTGAAATCAGGTCGGCTATGCAGCGCAACGCGCAGCTGTTAAAGGATGAAGCGTCCCGCAAGAACGATTTAATCACCTACCTTGCGCATGATTTAAAAACGCCGCTTACCTCGGTAATTGGATACCTGAGCCTTTTGGACGAGGCCCCGGATATGCCCGCGCTGCAAAAGGAGAAGTACATCCATATTGCACTGGATAAGGCGGACAGGCTGGAGAAGCTGATTAACGAGTTTTTTGAAATTACGCGTTATAATTTACAGCAAATTGATTGTGAAAAAGAAACCATTGACCTGTGCTATATGCTCGTTCAAATGACCGACGAGTTTTATCCGCTTTTAAACGCGCACGGCAATACCATAGAAATGTGCGTGGAAGAAAACATAACGGTCTATGGGGACGCCGAAAAGCTGGCGCGGGTGTTCAACAATGTTTTGAAAAACGCGATTGCCTACAGCTATCCGGACACATTGATTGAGATATGGGCGGAAGCTGACCCAAACAGGGTGAAGGTATTTTTACGCAACCAGGGAAAAACCATTCCCGCTGTAAAGCTTGAGAATATTTTCGAAAAGTTTTTCCGCCTGGACGAAGCCCGCACAACCAATACGGGCGGCGCCGGACTGGGACTTGCCATAGCAAAGGAAATCGTTACGCTGCACGGCGGAAGCATTACGGCAAAAAGCGAAAACGAGCTGACAACCTTCTGCGTCTCACTCCCGTTGAAAGCTTAATAAAAGCTCCACCCCTTCTTAGCTTTTTCTTAAGAATAGAACAACCGAATATTAAAGCGCAGACGGCTGCTGTACGGTAGAATAAATACCGGACAGCAGCTGTTTGGTTTTAAAAAGGGAAGGAAGGTACGGCCATGAACAATTCACGTCGAAGGAAACAGCATACAAGGGGCAGGACCCTGTGTTTTTATTCAATCGCAATCGTTGCTGTCGCGGCAGCGGCCGCAGTGGGATTTTTGTATTTTGTGTATACGCCCCTCTTGCCGCCTGCGGCTGCAGGGAGCCAAGCAACGGCAGGAAAAACATTCAGCGGCAAAAATTCGGGTTCAGTGAATTTGAATTTTTTATATAGCCCAAACGCTGTTTTGATAAACAGGGAAACGGGCAGCGCGCTTGCAGAAAACAACAGCGCGCAGCGGATTTATCCGGCGTCCCTTACAAAAATTATGACTGCGGTTTTAGCAATTGAACATACGAAAGACTTAAACAGCACAATTACGCTGCCCTATGGCTTTTTTGAAAGGCTGTATGAAGAGGGTGCCTCTATGGCGGGCTTTGCGCCGGGTGAAGAGGTTACGTATCGGGATTTATTATACGGAATACTCCTCCCGTCGGGCGCCGAATGCTGTATGGCGTTTGCCGAAGGGATATCCGGCTCAGAGGAAGCGTTTACAGGGCTGATGAACCAAAAAGCTGAAGCACTGGGAATGAAGAACACGCATTTTTGTAATTGTACAGGCCTTCACAGCCCAGGCCATTACTCTACCGTGGAGGATATTGCTATCCTTCTGCGCTATGCCCTGGAGAACCAGGATTTCCGGCGGGCCTTTACGAGCAGCTTTTATACGACGGTTTCTACCGGGCAGCACCCGCAGGGATTTACGTTTTACAGCAGCATGTTCAGGCATTTAGACGGCACAGTGGTTCCGGGCGGTAAAATTCTTGGAGGCAAGACAGGCTTTACTGATGAGGCTGGGTTGTGCCTTGCAAGCCTTGCGGAAGTAAACGGGACGGAATATATTTTGGTCACAGCGAAGGCAAACGGTACGCTCGATACGGAGCCGTTTCACATTTTGGACGCAATCAATGTTTATAACCAGATTGCGGATAAGTAAAAAATTTTACTCGTTAAAAACAGCCAATTTAAATGAATTTTAATTTTTTCGGTTTTTTTCCAAAAATCCAGCAACAATAAGGAGTGGAAAAAAGAGGCGTATTAAGCCCTTAAAAACAAAGAGGTGGATTATGTCACCCGAAAAAACGAAAAAGAGAAAACCTTCTGTTTTTAACAGGATACTCAACGGGATTGAACGCGTGGGCAATAAGCTGCCGCACCCGATTACGCTGTTCGGTATTTTTGCGCTTGCAATCATCCTGATATCGGCGCTGTGCAGCTGGCTAGGCGTTTCCGCAACGGGCGAGCTTATCGATTCGCATACGCTCGAAACGACGACGCAGACAGTCACTGCCGTATCGCTCCTTTCCCGTGATGGCATTGTCTATATGCTTACGAACCTAATTGGTAATTTCACAAGCTTTGCGCCGCTGGGCGTGGTGCTCGTCACCATGCTGGGCGTAGGCTGCGCCGAGGGCAGCGGCTTTCTGTCCGCCGCGCTCAAAAAAATGGTCGCCGTCACGCCGCGCGCCATCGTTACGCCGATGCTCGTGTTTCTGGGCGTTATGTCGAACGTTGCGACCGACATCGGCTATGTTATACTGATACCCGTCGGCGCGCTTATTTTTATGGCGTACGGCAGGCATCCGCTCGCGGGGCTTGCGGCGGCGTTTGCAGGCGTGTCGGGCGGGTTCAGCGCAAACCTTATCATCGGAGCGCTCGACCCGCTGCTTGCGGGCATCAGCACGGAGGCGGCGCAGATTGTGGACAACGGGTTTGTCGTACACGCGACCGACAACTGGTTTTTTATGATTGTTTCGACCCTGCTGATTGTCGTTATCGGTACGTTCGTCACGAACAAAATAGTGGAGCCGCGGCTTGGAAAGTTTGAGCCGGAGGAGCACCACGGCGCGGACGCTCTGACAAGGCTGTCGCCCCGCGAGTCAAAGGGCCTGAAAGCAGGCGGAATTGTTCTGCTTCTGCTCATTTTAGGGATTATAATCGCCTGCATCCCGCAAAATTCCCTGCTGCGCAACCCGGAAACGGGAAGCCTGACGACGGGCGCGCCGCTCATTGACGGATTGATTGTGCTTTTGGCGCTTATCTTTTTTATCCCGTCTGTCGTCTATGGCAGGATTGCAGGAACGTACAAGGGCGAGGGCGACGTTGCCCGTCAGCTGGAAAAGAACATGGCGACCATGGGAAGCTATATCGCATTGATTTTTATTGCCGCTCAGTTTATCAACTTTTTTAATTACAGCAAGCTGGGGACAATCCTGGCGATAAGCGGGGCTGATTTCCTCAAGGCATCCGGAATCAGCGGACCGGCGCTTATGGTAATTTTCGTATTGTTTACGGCCTTTATCAACCTGCTGATGGGTTCCGCAACAGCCAAATGGACAATCCTGGCGCCGATTTTTGTACCAATGTTTATGATGCTCGGCTATTCTCCGGCGCTCACGCAGGTTGCCTACCGCATCGGCGATTCCTGTACCAATTTGATAACGCCGCTGATGTCTTACTTTGCGATGATTGTCGTCTTTGCAAAGCGGTACGATAAAAAGGCGGGTATCGGGACGCTGATTTCGATGATGCTTCCGTACAGCCTGTTCTTCCTTATCGGCTGGTCGCTGCTTCTGATTATTTGGATGCTGACAGGAATTCCGCTTGGGCCGGGCGCCGGGCTGTATATATAAATATAAAAAAGCCTCCTGTCAAACAGGAGGCTTTGTATATGCGGAAAGCTGTGCCTTATTTGATAACACGGACGCGGATAACACCGTCAATGCTAGCAAGCTCCTTGCTGATTTCGGCGGTTACGTTCGTTGCGTCGATAATCGTGTACGCGTTATCCTTCTTTGATTTGTTCTCCATGTTCTCAACGTTTGCGCCCAGGTCGCCGATGAGGGAAAGCGCTTGCTTTAAGATGTTCGGCGCGTTCTTGTGCAGGATGCAGTAACGTACCTCGCCGCTTTTCGGCATGCAGATGGACGGGAAGTTGACGGAGTTAGTGATATTTCCGTTTTCCAGATAATCCTTGACCTCGTCAGCTGCCATGCGTGCGCAGTTGTCTTCGCTTTCCGGTGTGGAGGCGCCGAGATGCGGCAGGGCAATCACGCCGTCTTCACCCAGGACCTCGTCGGTAGCGAAGTCTGTAACGTACGCTGTGATTTTGCCGGACTTAAGCGCCTCGACAACGTCCCTGGAGCAAACAAGGTCGGCCCTGGAGAAGTTCAGAATACGAACGCCGTCCTTCATCTTCGCGATGTTTTCCGCGTTGATGATTTCCTTGGTGTCGGGAGTAAGCGGCACATGGATGGTGATATAGTCGCACTCTGTAAAAATGGTATCTACCGCGGTGGAGTGCTTGATATTGCTCTCAAGCTGCCATGCCGCGTCAACGGAGAGGTACGGGTCGTAGCCGTAAACCTCCATGCCCAGTGAGGTAGCCGCGTTTGCGACGAGCACGCCGATGGCGCCCAGGCCGATAACGCCGAGCTTCTTGCCCTTTATTTCGGGGCCCGCGAACTGGCTTTTTCCCTTTTCGACCATCTTGCTGACCTCAGCGCCGTTGCCCTTTAAGGTTTTGGCCCATTCAATGCCGCTGATGACCTTTCTGGAGCTGATGAGCATACCTGCGATGACAAGCTCCTTTACAGCGTTTGCGTTCGCGCCGGGCGTGTTGAACACGACGATGCCGTCCTGCGCGCATTTATCGACCGGAATGTTGTTGACGCCCGCGCCCGCACGCGCGATGGCGAGCAGGTTGCCGCCGAACTGCATATCGTGCATGGAAGCGCTGCGGACAAGGACTGCGTCGGGGTTCTGCGCGTCGTCCGTGCAGGTATAGTTTTCGCCAAGGCGGTCAAGCCCTGTTTTTGCGATTTTGTTGAGTGTGAGAATATTGTACATATCGTTCATCTTCCTTCGGATAGTTTATTTGACGGAATCAGGAATTGGCCTGTTCAAACTCGCCCATAAATTTTACGAGCGCTTCCACGCCCTCATAAGGCATGGCATTGTAGATGGAAGCGCGCATGCCGCCGACTGAGCGGTGGCCCTTAATATTGATAAAGCCGCGCTCGCCCGCTTCTTTGACGAACTTCGCGTCCATGTCAGCGTCGCCCGTAACGAACGGTACGTTCATAAGGGAGCGGTCTTCTTTAACGACTGTGCCCTTGAAGAGCTTGGAGCCGTCGAGGAAATCATACAGCAGCTTTGCTTTCTTTTCGTTGCGCTCTTTCATTTTATCGAGCCCGCCGATTTCGTTCTTAATCCACTCAAGCACGAGCTTTGCCATATAGATGGTGTAGCACGGCGGCGTGTTGAACATGGAATCGTTGTCCGCGTGGGTCTGGTAGTTAAACATTGTCGGCGTAATGCCCTGCGCGCTGCCGATGAGGTCCTCGCGCACGATGACGACCGTAAGGCCGGCAGGCGCCATGTTCTTCTGCGCGCCCGCGTAAAGCACGCCGAACTTCGACACGTCAATCGGCTGGGACAGGATGCAGGAGGAGATGTCCGCTACCAGCGGCACGTCGCCCGTGTCCGGCAGCTCGTGGTAAACGGTACCGTAGATGGTGTTGTTCATGCAGATATGGAAGTAGTCCGCGTCTTTTGTAAAGGTAGACGGGTCGAGCTTTGGTATGTAGGAAAACGTTTTGTCCTCAGAGGAAGCAACCACGTTGGCCTGCGCGTAGCGGGAGCCTTCCTTATAAGCTTTTTTCGCCCACTGGCCTGTCAGAACATAATCAGCCTTGCCGCTCTTGACAGCGAGGTTTAAAGGAACCATTGCAAACTGAGAGGACGCGCCGCCCTGCAAAAAGAGGACCTTGTAATTATCGGGAATGCTCATGACCTCCCGAAGCAGTGCCTCAGTGCCCTTGATAATACCGTCATATACCTTGGAACGGTGGGACATTTCCATGACGGACTGGCCGCTGCCCTCATAATCGAGCATTTCCGCCGCCGCCCTTTTCAGTACGGATTCTGGCAGCATGGAGGGACCCGCTGAAAAATTGTAAACTCTGCTCATCTGTGAAACATTTCCTTTCTTCTGCGCCGGGGAGGGCGCTTTACTGTAATACAAACCTGATAAGTTTGTGAAATTGCTAACGCTCTAATTATAGTATTTTATAATATGCAAGTCAATATAAAATGCGATTTCCTGCGCTTTTTTGGCGAATTTTTACATGGGTAAATGCAAACTTATGAAAAACCGGGAAGCGGCGCAATCAGGCAGCATAGAAAAACCGGCGCAGCAGCCGATTCGTGCGCCGGTTTTTCTATTTAAATGTATGCGTACCCCTTTAAACGTATTCGACCGCGTCGGTGCAGCGCGCTGATTCGATGAATTCCACAGACGGGAATTCTTTTTTAAGCATTTGGACAAGCGGTTTGATTACAATATTCTCCGTGCAGAAGTGGCCGGCGTCAACGACCGCGACGTTCATCCGGTATGCGTCTAACAGCTGATGGTGCTTGATTTCACCTGTAACGAGCGCGTCCGCCTGCAGCTCCTTGCAGCGGTACAGGCTGTCGCCTCCGGCGCCTGAGCTTACGGCGACAGTTCTGATTCTTTTGTTAAGTCCGATAAAACGTACACCGTTACAGGACAGGGCCTTTTTGACATGCAGCGCAAGCTCCCTGGCGTTTTGTTCCCCCGCGAGCGTACCGAGGGCGATGCATTCGTTTTCCACCAGCCGGACGTCCCGCAGGGAAAGCGCTTGGGCAAGGCGGACGTTTACGCCCTCAGGCGAAAGGTCGAGGTTTGTATGCGCGCACAGGGCGCTCAGCCCGTTTTTGATAAGCAGTGCGGCGGGGCTGTCGTTTGGCAGGGTACGCAGCGGCTGAAAGATAATGGGATGGTGGCTGATGATAAGCTGCGCGCCGCTTTCCACCGCCTCTTCAATGACGGCGGGCGTAATATCGAGCGCGGCTACCGCCGTTGTTACGTGCGCGTTCCTGTCGCCCGCCAAAATGCCCGCGTTGTCAAAATCCATCGCTGTGTCGAATGGGGCGAAGCTGTCTATAAAATGATATATTTCCTGTACGGTTGCCATTCAATCAGTTCCTCCTTTTATTATACCCGCCCGCTTTTGCAGGGCCGTAATTAAATTGAAAAGCGGCTGCGCTTCTGTTTCGTTCCCCGCGGCGTGAAGACCGTTGGCCTTCTTTTGCAGGTTACGGCAAACCGTTTCTATATATTCCCTGTCAAGCGGCCTGTCCCCCGGTTGGAGCGCGCCGGTGTAGATGTCCAAAATTCCGGACTGTATTTTTTTGCCGGTATAGCCGCACCGCATTACGCTGTAAATTCTCCCGAGCGAGCGGACGGCCTCCTCCTGTAAAATTGCAAAGCCTTCGTTTGAAAGATAGCTTCTGAGTACCTCCGCCTTCGACATCGGCTGTAAAATCAGGCGTTTGCCTGGGTCCCTTACCCACGGGGCATGGGAAAGGATTTGTACAATCAGTTCCCCGCCCATACCTGCAATCACAATATCGCCGCATTCATCAGGGGATATGCTTTGGAGCCCGTCGGATAGCCTTGTTTTGACGAGCTTTTCCGCGTGGTATTTTTGGATGGTCGCCTGTCCGTGCCTCAGCGGCTCCTCCCGTAAATCGCACGCGAGCGCGCATTTAATCTTCCCTGTGCGCGCAAGCCATACGGGAAGGTAGGCGTGGTCGGTGCCGATGTCGGCAAGCGCTGCATCCTGCCGCACATATTTGGCGCACAGCGCGAGGCGGTTGTCAAGCTGGAACAAAGGACGGCCCACTTGCGGACACCCCTTTCTTTATATAATAAAATCCTGAAAGCGGTATTTAAAACAACGTAAAAAGGGGCAGGTAACCCTGCCCCTAACGCCGGACTGTTTATTTTGCAAGATGTTCATTGATTTTCTTAATCAGCTCGTCCGCGTCTACTCCGTGTACCATGCATGCCTCGGCGATAGTTTCGCCGCGCGATGCGGGGCATCCAAGGCAATGCATGCCCATCTCAAGGAAAAAGGGGGCGGTTGTGTTGTCCATATCCAGAATATCGCCGATAATCGTATCTTTTGTAATCTGTGCCATGTTGTTATACCTCCGTTTATTTCTGACGCTATTTTGCGCGTTTTCTGTCTTTTTATGATTATAGCCGAAGAAAAGAAAAAAAGCAATATCCGGCTTTTACCGCGCAAAAAAGATTTTTTGTGATTGTTTTTCAAATAATGCCCACTTCACTGCAAACATATTTTATGCTTTATTGTGATGTGAAATGAGGTGGTTATAAAATGGGGAAGAGGAAACCGGGCAGGCCGAGGCTTGAAAACCCAATCAATATTAAAACGACAGTCAGGCTGGACGCGATTACTGACAGGCAACTGATGGAATACTGCGCGAAAAAAGGCGTTACAAAAGGAAAAGCGGTCCGCCGGGGGATTATACTGCTTTTAAAAACGGATAAGGATATGGGATATTAATACGCCCATAAATAAAAAGGGGACGGATTTTTCCGTCCCCTTTTTTATTTATCCCCTGTATCTGCCGCTGGAGTGACATAAAGCGTCTTGTTGTTTTTATAAATCACCATGCCCGGCTTTGCGCCCTGCGGCTTGCTGACATACCGGATTTGCGTGTAATCCACAGGCACCTGTGCGCTGTCCCTGGCGCGGCTGTGGTAAGCGGCAAGCCGAGCCGCCTGTAAAATGGTTTCTTCCCCCGGTGTTTTGCCGTCCGTCACAATGACGGTATGCGAGCCTGGGATATTTTTTGTGTGGAACCAGACGTCGTTGTTGTTCGCCGTTTTAAGCGTGAGCTTGTCGTTTTGGCGGTTGTTGCGCCCGACGAGTATGGTAAAGCCTTCGCTCGACGTAAAGCTGAGCGGCGGCAGGGCGGCAGGCGTTTTTTGTTTGCCGCGCGCCTTTTTGACATATCCCTGTTCCATAAGCTCCTGCCGGATTTCCGACAGCTCGCGCTCTGTATGTGCGCGGGAAAGCGCGTCGAATACGGTTTCAATATACGCAAGCTCTTCCTGCGCTTTTTCAATCTGCACGGCAAGCACCTGCTCGGCGGTCTTTGCCTTGCGGTACTCCTTATAGTACCTCTGCGCGTTCTGCGACGCTGAGAGCGCCGGGTTGAGCTTTACGCGCAAAACAGGGGAATTTTCCTCATAAAAATTTTCAAGGTCTGCAAACGGCGCGCCCTTTTCAATGCGGTAAAGGTTTGCCTGGATTAAATCCCCGCAGACGCGCAGCGGCTCGCGGTCAGAGCATCTTTGCAGCTCCGCCTGCTGTGTGTTGATTTTACGCGACAATCGGTCGGACGCGTTTGCAAGCAGCTTTAATAAATCGTGCGATTTGTTTTTCATCCGGTCGGCGCGGTCGCGTTCAAAATAAAAGCTATCGAGCAGAAGGCTGAACCGCTCGAAGCGCTTAACCTGAGCCGCCGTGCCATACTGCGCGATGTCGGTGAACGAAAAATCGAGCGGTTTTCCCTTTAATTCGCAGACCATATGCGGTGTGCCCGCGGCGTCCCTGATTACACCGGATAATCTGTTTAAAAAGAAAGACAGCCGCTGTTTTTGCTCTGTGGTCATGGTTTTGACGCTGATATCAACACCCCTGCCCGTCAGGTGCTCAAGCTCCCGGCAGACGATAGGGGACACTCCCTGGATGTTTTGCAGGAGCGCCTTGTGGAGAGCCATATCCCGGTCTATACAGCTAAGCCTTTTTATAATGTCCTCGGCAGGCGTGTCGAGCACGCAGGGCTTGTTCTGTGCGGGCGGCATTTCATAGGCAAGCCCCGGTAAAACCAGGCGCTGGGAAGACATCGCCGCATCGACGCGTTTGAGCGCGTCAACGATAATACCCGCTTCGTCAACGAGGATAACGTTGCTGTATTTACCCATGATTTCTACCGTAAGAGTAAGGCTGACGCGGTCACCCAGGTCGCTTGTCGCGTCGAAATCAAACGACAGCAGCCGTTCCAGCTGGGGCTGGCGGATTGCCCGGAGCTTTGCACCCGTAAGGCGTTTGCGCAGGAGCATGCAGAGCATCGGCGGCGTCTGCGGATTTTCCGGCGCGAAGTCTGTCAGGTGTACGCGCGGGGAATCCGCTTTTGCGGACATCAGCAGCTTTCTTGCTCCGCCCTGCCCGCGCATGGAAAGGACAATCTCATCCTTGGCGGGCTGGTATATTTTTTCCACACGGAAGCCGATCAGCGCTTCTTCCAGCTCTATTTTGATATGACGCAGAAAAGCGCCGTCGAGCGCCATAAAAACGCCCCCTTTCCGTTAAAACGACAATTTAGTATTATTCAAATAAAATTAAGCCGAAATGGTTCTGCGGCTCTCCTTTTTCCCGAAGCGTATGGATTTCCAGCCCGTTTGCTCGGACCGTTGCGAACACATCGATTCCGCAGGCTTCCATAGAAGGGACTGTCTTTCCCGGAAAAGCGCAGCGGTCGGGAGCGCATTTAATACATTTCTGGCAGTCCCCATCTCCAAAGGCTATTACCTTATAATAGCCGTCAAGAAACATTTTCCTTGCAGCTTCTACAGCTAGGGGCGTAACCGTGTTTACTTCATGGGTACGGAACAGGATGCCCTTTGAATAACAGCCAAGCATTTCCTGTGTTTTCTTATAAGTTGGGGCGTTAGGTGGACAGCAGTGGTTTTTTCCATAGGAGCTGCAGCCGAATTTGCATTTGTATATTGTCCAGGCTGCGGTGACGACCGTTTCGGTATCTATAATGATTGCAAAATCCGCGCCCTTTTCTTTTAATAAATTTATATATTGCTCCATAGCGCACCCTTTCAGAAAACGGATTTTTATGGCAGTAACAGTAATCTCTTCACCGGGTTTATTTATGATATTTACCGCCGGAAGAAATCTGGAATGCGCGGTAAATCTGTTCGCAGAGCATGACGCGCGCAAGCTGGTGCGGGAAGGTCATAGGGGACATGGAAAGCCTGAAGTCGGCCTGCCGCTTGACCTCTTCGGACAAGCCCCACGAACCGCCGATAAAAAAAGCGACGCTGCTGCCGCCGCCAACCGCCGCATGTTCCAGTTTCTGCGCAAGCAGCGGGGAGGAAAGCTCCCTGCCTTCAATACACATGGCTATAGTATAAGCGCCGCGCGGAACCCTTGCAAGAAGGCGTTTGCCTTCTTCTGAAATACAGGCGTCTATCTGCGCCTGGGACGGGTTCTGCGGAATGCGCTGCTCGTCCACCTGGTTTACCGCAAACCGGCAGAAGGGGCGCAGGCGTTTTTCGTATTCGGTACAGGCGTCCCGCCAGTATTGCTCCTTTAAGCTCCCTACGCAGATAATATTTACCGTGACCATATGGTTATTCTCCCCGGAATTTGTTACGTTACAAAACGATTGTTTCACCCTTGGTCGCCTCGGGCGCAACCGACAGCATAAAATCGATTCCCCTGCGCATACCGAAGCCCTCAAGCGAGCAAAGCGCCGACTGCTCGGCAATGCGCGGCATGTTGTTTTCCCGGCTTAAATGCGCAAGGATTAGCCGGGTCGTACCGCTGTCGATAAGCCTTGGCAGGAATTCGGCGCAGGTATCGTTCGACAAATGCCCCTTATCCGACAGGATACGCCGCTTGAGCGGATATGGGTAAATACCGTTTAAAAGCATACCGACGTCGTGGTTTGACTCAATAACGACCGCGTCGCAGCCGGATACAGCCGTTTCGATTTCCTCCGACAAAATACCCGTATCGGTTGCGACCGCAATACTCCTGCCGTCGCCCGTGCGCACAACAAAGCCCATGCTCTCGCTGCAGTCGTGCGACGTGTGGAACGGAATGATATGCATATCGTCCGTCTGTACGCCGCCGCTTGGAATAACATAGGTTTTGTATTTGTCACATAGCACGCCCTGCCTGCCAAGCGCCTCGAGCGTCCCCTTGGAAGCGTAAACGTTGAGGTGGTAGCGCGACGCAAGCACACGAAGTCCCTGAATATGGTCGGTATGCTCGTGTGTAACAAATATTCCATGAACGCCGGCCATATCGAGCCCGTTGTCGCGCATGGCCGTTTCAATCTGTTTGGCGCTGCGGCCCGCGTCGATTAATACGCCGCCGCTGCCGCTGCCTATGTAATAGCAATTCCCTTTGCTTCCGCTGTAGAGCGGGCATAAACGTGCCATCCCAATTTCACCTTTTCTATCTTTCCCTATTTTATGAAAAAATAAGGCAGACAAAATGTCCGCCCCGCCATGTAAGGTTATTATACCAGAAGCAGGCCCGTTTGGAAAGTAAAATTATAAATTTCCAAGCGAAACCTGCTGTTTGTCTTATATTTTAAGCCGTAACAACCTCGGTTGTTGTACGGGTGCGTTCCTTTTTAATATCCGCGCCGAGCTTTTGGAATTTATCCACGATTTCCTCATAGCCGCGCTCAATATGGATAATATTTTCAATTTCGGTTGAGCCATTCGCAACAAGCCCGGCAATAATCATCGCTGCGCCCGCGCGCAGGTCAGTGGCTTTGACAGGGGCGGCAATCAGCTCTTCCACACCTTCAATAATCGCAAGCCTTCCATCGACAGAAATCTGCGCACCCATTCTGCACAGCTCCGCAACATACCGGAAGCGGTTATCCCAAACGTTTTCATTGATAATGCTCGTGCCGTTCGCGACGGAAAGAAGTGCCGCGAACTGCGGCTGCATATCGGTGGGGAAACCCGGATGCGGCATCGTCTTGATATTGCAGCGCGAAAGCCTGCCTTCGCTTCTGACACGGATATCCTCGTCATATTCCTCTACAACCGCCCCCATTTCACGCAGCTTTGCCGTAATGGATTCCAAATGCTTAGGAATAACGTTGCGGATGAGGACGTCCCCGTTTGTGGCCGCTGCCGCGACCATATAGGTGCCGGCCTCAATCTGGTCGGGAATAATGGAATAGGTAGTGCCGTGCAGATGCTCGACTCCCCTGATTTTGATTACGTCGGTTCCCGCGCCGCGTACGTCGGCGCCCATGGAGTTTAAAAAGTTTGCAAGGTCGACGATATGCGGTTCTTTCGCGGCGTTTTCAATTACCGTCAAGCCCTCAGCCTTTACGGCGGCGAGCATAATGTTCATCGTAGCGCCGACGGAAACCACATCAAGATAAATATGGCTGCCCAGAAGCCTGTCGGCCTGAACGCTGATTACGGCGCCGTTGATAAGCTCATGCTTTGCGCCAAGGGCGGCAAAGCCCTTGAGATGCTGGTCCACAGGCCGTACACCAAAGTCACAGCCGCCTGGCATGGCAACCTGCGCTTTTTTATATCTGCCGAGCAGGGCGCCCAGCAGGTAATAGGAGGCGCGCATTCCCTTGACCTGTTCATATGTTGCAACGGACGTGCTTACAGTCCGCGGATCGATTTCCAAAGTGGATTTGTTGATTCTTTTAACGTTTGCTCCAATTTCCTGAAGGATTTTTGCAATAAAGGTGACGTCGCTAATGTTCGGTATATTTTCAATACGGCACGGTCCGTCTGCAAGGACGACTGCCGGAATAATTGCAACTGCTGCGTTTTTTGCCCCGCTGACGGAGACCTCTCCCGATAAACGGCGCCCGCCGTTAATCACATATTTATCCAATACGGTACACTCCCAAATACATTTTTCATCCAACAAGCGTTACGTAATATTTTATTCATTTGTTATATGTAGAGAAACATTCGGATAAAACCGAAACATGTCGTAATCAATAATAAAGCCCGTTTTTTTTGGCTGTTATCATCAAACAAGAAGGTACACAATAATGCAACATTACCAAAAAACACTACCTGCAATCATAATACAAATTGCTTCCAATGTCAACCGGATTTCCCCATGGTAACATCATTTTAACCAAATTTGTAAATATTTACACAAAGCGGTGGAGCGCCAACGGAATTCTGTGCCAACAGGCGCAGGGATATGTGCGCGGGCATATGCTTTTTTGAAGAATTAAGAAGAATTGTGCCGGTATATGTCTGATTGACACAGGGATGGAGAGAAACAGCAAGGGCCTCCTTCTCCTGTCAGTTTTAAACAGAAAAAGAAAGCCCCCGGACCCGGACCAAAAAGAGCGCTGGCAGCCGTTTGATTAGCTGTCGACTTCAATTGGCCCATACTTTGCTTCGTATTCCTTTACAGCATCGCGTATCAGAATAATGATTTGGCTGTTAGCGGACCGTCCCTCATAATCCGCCAGGACGTGCAGCTTGTGAAGCATCTTTTCATCAATGCGTATGGATAAACTTTTAATCGCCATAATTTACACCCCGTTTTATATTTATTACAAGCTTATGTTAAGTTAAATTTAACTCTTATTTATGTGCAATTGCAACGTTTGAAGTTGAAATATATCTAAATTAAATCTATATATTTCGTTTTATTTCTCCAAAAGAAGACTGTATATTGTGAATTAAGCGTCCTACCCTTAATATCATGCCATAAATCCCCTTATTTTTCTATTAATTGTGATATAATTTCACTTGATATTTCATTTATCTCGTATTTACTTTATGACGATATTGTGCTATATTTGCCTTGGAAGATGTATAACATGTCCGTAAAAGACGCAAAACAGCTTTTGAAAGGTGATAGAACATGGTTGAAATGGGTAGCAAGCTTCGAAGACTCAGAAAAGCGAAACACATGACACAGGAGGAACTGGGACAGGTTGTCGGGGTAAGTAATGTCATGATTTCTTCCTATGAGCTTTCGACGCGGCAGCCGCCCTATAAAGTAATGATTCGGCTGGCCGGGTTTTTTGGTGTTTCCATAGATTACCTGGTCGGAATCGACAAGGAGCTTTCACTCAGCGTTGAGGGCCTTTCAGAAAAGCACGTCAGCCTGGTTATGAGCGTAATTGAACAGCTAAAGGAATAAGGAGCAGACGTTTAAAATTTTACATCCCTTTTGCCCGAAGTAAAAGGAAAAGCAGGCAGCCGGTTTCACGTGTCCAGCTGCCTGTCATTAAAATATTTTATACAATTTATTTATTTGAGCCTTTCGCATTTCCCTGTTTTGTTTAAGTCTTTATGGTTTATTATTCAGAACGCCAATATTTCCGGTCGAGACTGCGGTATTGGATAGCTTCTGCAATGTGGGGCGCACGTATTATTTGGCTCTTCTGCATGTCCGCAATCGTTCGCGCAACCTTCAGCACGCGGTCGTATGCCCTCGCGGAAAACCCGAGCTCGTCAAATGAGCGCCGGAGGATACGTTCAGCCTGCGAATCCAAAGGGCAGGCTTCCCTCAGCATGGAAGGGCTGAGCCGCGCGTTGCAGGGGATACCCCTGCCGTGGTAACGTTCACGCTGAATGCTCCGTGCTTCCTCCACCCGCAGCTTAATCTGCGCAGAGGTTTCACTGCTTTGTTTTTGGGTAAGCTCTTCAAAAGCGACGGGAGGTACTTCAATATGTAAATCGAGCCGGTCGAGCAGCGGCCCTGAGACACGTGACAAATAACGCGCGACGGCGTTCTGCGAGCAGGAGCACCTTCTGGACGGGTGGCCGTAATACCCGCACGGGCAGGGGTTCATAGCGGCGGCGAGCATAATGGAGCAGGGATAACTGAGCGAGCCGCTTACGCGCGATATGGTAACACAGCCATCTTCAATGGGCTGTCGCAGTACCTCGAGCGTATGGCGTGAAAATTCCGGCAGCTCGTCGAGAAACAGCACGCCGTTGTGGGCAAGGGACAGCTCGCCGGGCTTAGGGACCGCGCCGCCGCCGGAGAGCCCGGCGGCGGATACGGTATGATGCGGGCTGCGAAACGGCCGGCGGGTAATCAGGGAACTTCCGTTTTTCAGCTGGCCCGCGATGGAATGGATTTTTGTCGTTTCTATCGTTTCCTCAAAGGTCATATCAGGCAGAATAGACGGCAGGCGTTTTGCCAGCATGCTTTTTCCGGAGCCGGGAGGCCCGATTAACAGGATATTGTGCCCGCCTGCGGCGGCAATCTCCATTGCGCGTTTTGCTTCGTTCTGTCCCTTGACCTGTGAAAAATCGGGAACCGCGCCGTCGGGTATGGGGGCTATTTCCGGAGGGGAGGCGGGCGCGATGGGCTTGCTGCCCCGAAGATGAAGGACAAGCTGTTCGAGGCTTTTTACGGGATAAACGTCAATACCTTTTACAATTCCTCCTTCCGGAGCATTATCGGACGGTACATACAGGCTTCGGATTCCTTTTTGCTGTGCTGCAATTGTCATAGGGAGAACGCCGGTCACGCCCTGTACGCTGCCGTTTAATGAAAGTTCGCCCAGAAATGCGCTATCCGGCGCGTAGTCCGCAATTTGCCCGGTTGCCCGCAGCAGGGCGATTAAAATCGGCAAGTCGTACAGCGGCCCTTCCTTGCGGATGTCTGCGGGCGCTAAGTTCACTGTAATCCGGCCGATAGGGAATTCATATCCGCAGTTTTTCAGGGCGGCGCGTACCCGGTCGCGCGATTCCTTTACTGCGGCGTCGGGCAGACCGACGATGTCAAACGCGCTTATGCCGTTTTGAATGTCCGCTTCCACACGAACGGGAAACGCTTCCAGCCCATACAGGCCCATGCTGCGGCAGCATACTACCATAATATTACTCCTTTTTGTACAATCGATTATTATATTATATATCGAATACATAATAAATTTGATTTATGTTTGAATTATTCACATTCGGATGCGGAATAAGGGCGGACTATTTTAGTCAAACAACGGCGGTTTTGCATAGTTTATGTAGAATCTGCATAAAAATAAAACACATATTTTTTTGATTTTACGAGGAATACAGAAAAGTTGTTGACTTATTCAAACAAATGATGTATCATGAGAGCCGTATAAGTGAGCATATGGTCAGCGGGGTTGTTTTATGGAAAACAGGGAGTCGGAACAGGATTTGAGAGAATATTCTGATGACCGGCTGATAAAACTGACCCGTCGGGGGCAAAACAGCGCCTTTGATGTGCTTGCGCAGCGCTACCTTCCTTTAATCAGGGCAAAGGCTTCCCTGTACGGGGGCGCCAAGACCGAGCTTGACGATTTTATACAGGAAGGCTTTCTGGCGTTTCTCCACGCGGTTAAGGGCTTTGATGAAAAAGCGGGCGCCAGCTTTTCAACTTATGCAGGTATTTGTATAGAACGCAGGTTTAAATCGGTCTATAAAAGCGAAAAGCGGCTTAAAAACATACCCTCCGACAGGCTTGTCCCACTGACGGACGATACCCTGGAGGAAAAGGGAGAGGCAGGCGTGTCTCCCGAACAGGAGCTAATCGATAAAGAGGCATACCATCAGATGATGATGCGCATACAGACGGAGCTTACCCCGTTTGAACAAAAGGTGTTGTCGTTTTACCTGAGCGGACTTTCCTATGCCCAGACGGCGGATACATTAAAAACATCCATAAAATCAGTTGATAACGCTTTACAGAGAATCCGCAGGAAGCTCAAAAGCGTTTGATAAAAATGTCCCATGTAGCTTATTTTACAGAAGAGCGTTGTTTTACAAAGGCGTCGGTGCAAATCCGTCCTGGGGCGAAAATTTATTTAATCCAAAGCGAGGTAAATCACATGTACGAAGACAAGACTCTCATTTGCAAGGACTGCGGTTCGGAATTTATTTTCACCGCTGGCGAGCAGGAATTTTATGCGGAAAAAGGCTTTGTCAATGAGCCCCAGAGATGCAAGCCCTGCCGTGACGCACGCAAGAACGCCGGCAGACCCGAGCGTGAAATGTACACCGCTACCTGCGCATCCTGCGGTCAGGAAGCAAAGGTTCCGTTCAGGCCCAGGGAAGACCGCCCTGTCTATTGCAGCGAATGCTTCGCTAAAATGAGAGAAGAGCAGGAATAAAATTCTTTGATATAGAGTTTTAACGGTGCGAAAAGAAAAGCCTCTCCGGGTTCCGGAGGGGCTTTTTATATAAACAAAAATGCAAAAAGCTCGCATGATTGGCGTATCCAGCAGGAGGAGGCCGGCGGGCAAACGCTGCGGGAAAATTCTGGTTACTAATACGATTAATAAGCGTAATAACCTCTATGAATAACAGCCTGGCTGCCGTTTCACCAGCGTAAAAAGTTTTTGAGCAACGCCTGCCTTTATTAAAATATCAGGAAAAAAGAAAACACTGGGAAAAGTACCCTGTTCCACGGAAGGAATCAGCGCAAAAGCATGGAACCTCCGCCCATTTGTCGAATTTGCCTATTTACTTCACTTTATTAATATGATAAAATTTTGCTTGTCGGCTGGGCCGCAGCAGGCCCGGCAAAAAATGAATTCGGAGGAAATTTTATGAAGAAAATAATTGCGGTTTTGCTTGCCGCAGCAATGATGGCGGTTATTGCCGCGGGCTGTACCGGCGCCGGGGAAAGCGGTACGCCTTCCCAAAACAGCGGTACAGGCTCGGAAAGCGGAACATCCGCCCCGGAAAAGGACGAGTCCTGGACGAAGGTAAAGGATGCCGGAAGGTTTGTCCTTGGGCTTGATGCGGAATTCCCGCCGATGGGCTTTAAGAATACCGAGACGGGTGAGGTTATCGGCTTTGACATCGACGTTGCAAAAGAAGCGTGTAAGAGGCTCGGCGTTGAGTTTGTCGCACAGCCTATCAACTGGGACAACAAGCAGATGGAGCTCGACGGCGGAAACATCGACTGCGTATGGAACGGCATGAGCTATACCGAGGAACGAGCCAAATCGATGCTTGTTTCCAAGCCGTATATGAAAAACGAGCAATACCTGCTGACGCTCAAGAGCTCCGAATATAAAACAATGGAATCCCTTAAGGGAACGACGCTTGGCGTCCAGAAGGACAGCTCGGCGGAATCGGCGCTGAATAAAAACGAAGCGTTTAAGTCCACGCTCGGCGAAGTGGTCGGTATTGAAAACTATACTTCGGCGCTCATGGAGCTTAAGAACAATACGATACAGGTTGTCGCAATTGACGAGGTGGTCGCCCGCTATTACCTGCAGAATGAGCCCGGCGCCTACCAGATTGTCCAGGACGGCAAGGGCGAAAACGCTTCCCTTGCAGCCGAGGATTATGTCATCGGCTTCCGTAAAGGGGACACCGCCCTGATGGAAAAGGTTTACGGCGCCCTTCAGGAGATGAAGGCGGACGGAACGCTCGCGGAAATTTCAAACAAATGGTTTGAAAAGGATATTACGACAGTGGAATAAACGGTAACTGGAACGCTTAAGGGCGGACGCTTCGTCCGCCCTTATTATCTCCCGCGGCAGGCTTGCGGAACAATCCAAGCACACAGCCAGCTGGCTGTGTGCTTGGATTAATACGTACGTCTTATATTATACATAAAGGGGAATCTGTATGAATTTTCAGCTTTTAATACAGGAAATGCTCAAGGGAACCCAGTTTACGGTGCTGATTTTTTTGCTGACACTGCTGTTTTCTCTGCCGCTTGGCCTAATTGTTTCGTTTGGCAGGATGTCGAAATATAAGATTATCCGCTACCCGGTCCAGCTATACCTGCTTATCATGCGCGGAACGCCGCTGATGCTTCAGCTGATGTTCGTTTTTTTCGGTATGCCACTCATTGGTATTGTGTTTGACCGCTTTACGGCGTGTATCATCGCGTTTTCATTAAATTATGCGGCCTATTTCGCGGAGATTTACCGCGGCGGAATTGAAAGCATATCGCAGGGGCAGTATGAGGCGTCCCGGGTTCTGGGCTTTACGCGCGGGCAGACCTTTTTTAAAATCGTGCTGCCGCAGGTCGTCAAGCGGATTCTGCCGCCCATGGGAAACGAGTTTATTACGCTCGTCAAGGATACCTCTTTAGCGCTTACCATCTCTGTCGTAGAGCTGATGAACATTACGAAGATGTTTGCAAATTCTTCTGTAAGCGTCGTCCCATATATTGTCGCGGCGCTGTTCTACCTGATTATGAACGGTGTGGTCACGCTTTTCTTCTCCGCCGCGGAGAAGAAGCTCAGCTATTATAAATAAGAAGGCGTACAGGACTTATGTGAAGGGAGAAGCACGATGAAGATTCTCAGCGCTAACAATATAAAAAAAGACTTCGGCAAGACAGAGGTTCTCAAGGATATATCGGTCGACGTAAACGAGGGCGAGGTGCTTGCGATTATCGGCCCGTCCGGTTCAGGCAAAAGCACGCTCCTGCGCTGCATTACACAGCTCGAAACCATCGACAGCGGCGAAATCGTCATTTGCGGCGAAACGCTGGTGAAAACCGGAGAAAACGGGAAAGCGCAGTATGCCGATAAAAAAACCTGCGTCCGGATTGGCTTGAACCTGGGTTTGGTATTCCAGAATTTTAACCTATTCCCTCATTTTTCCGTTTTGCGCAATATTACAGAGGCGGCGGTAACCGTGTTAAAAACGCCGAAGGATGAAGCGGAAAAAGCGGCGTATGAGCTGCTTGATAAAATGGGCCTGCGCGACAGGGCGGGCGCCTATCCGCACCAGCTTTCCGGCGGGCAGCAGCAGCGCGTTTCGATTGCGCGCGCGCTTGCGCTTAAGCCGCAGCTTCTGCTGTTCGACGAGCCGACCTCGGCACTCGACCCGGAGCTGACCGGCGAGATTTTAAGGGTAATCCGTTCACTTGCCGCCGAAAAAATGACGATGGTCGTCGTTACGCATGAAATGGCGTTTGCGCGCAATGTCGCCGACCGGGTTATTTTTATGGACGACGGCGTAATTGTGGAAAGCGGAACGCCGCAGGAGCTTTTCGGAAATACACAGAATGACCGGACAAAAGCGTTTCTCGCGCGTTTTAACGAGGAAGGCTGACATTTTATAGAAAACGCTGTAAGTATAACGGCGGCTGTGATATAATCGGGAAAGTAGCCAGTTCACAGATTGGACAGGCGGGCGCCGTTATTGCAGGCGGGATTTTCAGGGCATCCATTCCGAGCGCACCAGAAGGAGAACACACATCATGACCAAAGGAGAAGAGAGGGAAATTGCGTCGTTTGCAGATGAAATACTGCGGCGTTATTTCTGCAACGGGGACATCGACTTTTTAATATCCACCTTTGCGCCCGGCATCGTATGGCTCGGAGCGGGAGAGCACCAGCACGCTGAAGGCAGAGAAGCCGTCAGCCGTCAGTTCCTCAAGGGCAGGGATGAGGCGATTCCCTTTGATATGTGGGACGAACGCTACGTCGTGCGGGAGCTGGGCCCGGGACGGTACCTGTGCGAGGCGGAAAGCATGCTGGAGGCAAAAAAGGAAACCCACATGAAAATGCGGGAGCGCCAGCGCTGCACTTTTATATTTGAAAGAAATGGCGGCGCGCTTGAGTGCGCCCATATACATAATTCCATTGCATATTCAAACCTGAAAGACGAAGAGCTTTTCCCGGTGAAGTATGCAAAGGAAGAATACGAAAGAATACGGGAAACCGTGGCGCAGCAGCAGAGGCAGATTGATTTGATGCTTGCACAGACGCCGGGCGGTATGGCTCTCGTATACCCTGATGAGGATTTTTCCTTAAAATGGGTAAGCGCGGGCCTTTGCGAAATTCTCGGGTTTGGCAGCCCTGAAGAGTTTATTGATTTCACCGGAAACTGCTTCCGCGGATTTATTGAAGAAACAGACTATAACGCGGCGCATAAGCTGGTGGCGGCGTCCCTGAAGGAAAGCGGTTCCTATACGTCGGAGTACCGCGTCAAACGCCGGGACGGTTCGGTGCTGTATGTCATGGACATCGGCAAGCTCATAACCGACCGGGACGGGGAGCGCGTGATTTCCTGTTTTATCACGGATATAACCAAGCATAAGATGCAGGAGCTTCATCTGATACAGGCGAACAAGGAAATCGCGCAGCAGGCAGATTTCCTCACGCAGCTTTACAATTCACTGCCGTGCGGGATTATCCAGTTCACGACGGACGGCGAGCATAGGATTATCCATGCCAACCGCCGCGCCTGGGAGATTTACGGGTTTACTGAAAAGGAATATTGGCAGCAGGTACGCACACCGTTTTCTTTTGTCCTGGTAAAGGAACGCGCGGGCGTAATCGCATTAATCGATAAACTGTCAAAAGAAGGCGGGGAGGCTTCCTACGAACGTGAGGGCGTACGGAAGGACGGCTCCCGCTGCTTTATCAGCGTGACAATGGAACGCCTGACGAATGCCGACGGCAGGTTGGTCATTCAGGCCGCGTTTAACGATATTACAGAAAATATGCGGTACCGTAAGGAGCGGGAGCAGGAACAGCAGCTTGAAAACCGGATTCTGCGCGCTTCGATTTTTACGGCCTACCCTTTGATTATGAAGCTCAACCTGTCGCAGAATCAGTTTGATTGCATCAGCTCCGGCAGCTTCATTACACAGCATCAGCCGCACGGAAATTACGAAGAGATGATAAAAAGCGTACAGCCAAAAATACATCCGGAGGACCGGGCCAATTTAAAGGATTTTATGCCGCAGGCAATTCTCGGCAGCTTCCGAAGCAATTGCAGCGAGGTGTATACCGAGGTCCGACAGATGGGGGACGATGGGAAATACCATTGGGTTTCCGCGCACGTCGTACGCGTGGAGAACCCATACGGGGAAGACGAGATTGCCATTATGCTTTTCCGGATTCTTGACGAGCAGCGCGATAAGCAGGCGAGGCAGGAGCAGCTTCTGCGCGGCGCGCTTGCCGCAGCTGAGGCGGCGAACAGCGCAAAATCGGATTTTTTGTCCCGGATGAGCCACGATATCCGGACGCCGATGAACGCGATTATCGGCATGAGCACGATTGGGCAGCTCAAGCTGAACGACAAAACGAGGGTGCTCGACTGCTTTAAGAAAATTGACGCGTCTTCTAAATACCTGCTTTCCTTGATTAACGATATTCTCGATATGTCTAAAATCGAACGCGGTAAAATGGCGCTGAACAATAAAAAATTTGACTTTACCGGGCTGGTTTCCGACTTGGTGGGTGTGATTTACCCGCAGGCATCGGTACGCGGAATCAGCTTTGAGGTGCATCATGCCGAGCCGCTCGAGCGGTTTTACAATGGGGATTCCCTGCGGCTCAACCAAATCCTGATGAACCTGCTTTCAAATTCCCTGAAGTTTACGCCGTCTGGAGGCCGAATTACTCTCGGAATACGGGAGGCGCACAGGACGGGGAGCCTTTCTTATCTGGAGCTTACCGTAAAGGATACAGGCATTGGCATGTCCAAGGCCTTTCTCGACAGGGTTTACCAGCCCTTTGAGCAGGAAGCCGCCGATACGGCACGCAACCAGAGTGGGAGCGGCCTGGGACTTTCCATCGTATATAACCTTGTACAGCTGATGGGCGGGAAAATCTCTGTGGAAAGCGAACGCGGCAGGGGAACGGAGTTTACTGTGACGGTTCCGCTCGGCCTGACGGACGACCATACGCTTAAGCGGCAGGAGCGCGAGGCCAAAGAAGTTTTTCACGGCGTCCGGGTGCTTGTTGTGGACGACGACGAGGTCGTCGGTGAACAGTCAGGCGCAATTTTAAATAATATCGGGGCGGATTCCTTGTGGGTGGATTCCGGCTATAAAGCGGTCGAAGAGGTACAGCGGGCGCTTGACAGGGGAATGCCGTTTAGCCTTGCGCTTATTGACTGGAAAATGCCCGACATAGACGGCGTCGAAACGACCAGGCGTATCCGAAGGCTCGTAGGGCCGGAAACAATGATTATCATCATCTCTGCATACGACTGGAGCGAAATAGAAACACAAGCGCGTGAGGCGGGCGCCGACGCATTTTTACCAAAACCCTTGTTCCAGTCTGCGATTTACGACGCAATGCTCCGTCTGAATATAACGGGAGCACACCAAACGAAAAGGACATATCATATAAAGGGCAGGCGTGTTCTCTTAGTGGAGGACAACGAATTGAATATGGAAATTGCAAAATCCCTGCTGGAGTTCCAGGACGTGCTGGTCGATACGGCGGAGAACGGCCTAAAAGCCGTTGAGCGGTATGCCGCTATGCCGGAAGGATACTATCACGCGGTTTTAATGGATATCCGTATGCCCGTTATGGATGGATTGGACGCAACTAGGGAAATCCGTATGATTGAAACCGGAAGAAAGATAAAAACGCCTGTCATCGCGATGTCCGCCAACGCCTTTGATGAGGATAAGGAGCAGGCATATCTGGCGGGAATCGACGGCTACCTGATTAAGCCGATTGATACCGACAAGCTGTTTGAGCTGCTCGACGGGCTGGATACGCAGGAAAAGCAATAAATTTATTGACTGTGGGAGAAGGTTATTCTATGACTTGTCATAAAATAGTAGTGAAGGTCGGCACCTCGACCCTTACATATGAAAGCGGCAGGCTCAACCTGCGCAGGCTTGAACAGCTCTGCAAGGTATTGTGCAACCTGCAGAATTCCGGCTGTGACGTCGTGCTCGTAAGCTCTGGCGCGATTGGCGTCGGCATCGGCAAGCTGGGGCTCAAGGCGCGTCCCACGGAGACGCGGAAAAAACAGGCGCTCGCGGCTGTCGGGCAGTGTGAGCTGATGTTCATGTACGATAAATTTTTCGGCGAGTACAACCATACGGTGGCGCAGGTTCTCCTGACGAGGAATACTGTGGAAAATGACCATACAAAGGAAAACGTCATCAACACTTTCCACACGCTTTTGGAAATGGGGATTATCCCGATTGTCAATGAAAACGACACCGTCGCCATCGACGAGCTGGACGGTGAAAATTTTGGCGACAATGACATGCTATCCGCAATCGTGGCGGATATTATCTCTGCAGACAGGCTCGTTATCCTGACCGATATTGACGGCCTGTTCGATAAAAACCCAAAAACAAATCCGGACGCAAAGCTTATCCCGCTGGTGGAGCGGATTGACGATACGATTGAGCGGATGGCTGAGGGAACCGGCTCCAACCGTGGAACGGGCGGCATGCGGACAAAGCTGCTTGCGGCACAGTTTGCGACAGCCGCTGGTATTGAGTGCTGCGTAATAAACGGAGAAGACCCGGAAAACCTGTATAAGCTTCTGGAAGAGAAGCCGGTCGGCACCAGGTTTTTGGCACAGAAATAAAACCATTGGAAAGGAAGATAGATATGACGGTTCTGGAACAGATGGGGCAAAACGCAAAGGAAGCCGCGCGTGTTTTGAGCATAGCGGGAGAGAAAAAGAACCTTGCATTGCAGAAAATTGCCGCTGCTTTAATGGAAAACAGCAAAAGCATTCGTGAGGAAAATGATAAGGATATTGAAAACGGTAAGGCAGCGGGACTTACGGCGGCGCTGCTCGACAGGCTCCGTTTGACGCCTGAACGCGTTGAGGGCATGGCAAACGGCGTGCTGGAGGTAGCAGCCCTTCCCGACCCGATTGGAACGGTTTTAAGCGGCAGTACGCTGAAAAACGGCCTGGAGGTAACAAAGGTACGCGTACCGCTGGGCGTTATCGGTATTATTTTTGAGGCGCGTCCAAACGTAACGGCGGACGCCGCCGCGCTTTGCCTGAAATCCGGCAATGCCGTGATTCTGCGCGGAGGCAAGGAGGCCATCAATTCCAACCGGCGTATCGCACAGGTGATGCGCGCAGCGGTAAAGGAAGCGGGGCTTCCCGAGGACTGCATCCAGCTTGTCCAGGACACGGCCCGCCAGTCGTCTGTTGAATTGATGGGGCTTACGGACTACCTTGATGTGCTGATTCCGAGAGGCGGCGCGGGCCTGATAAAGGCGGTCGTTGAAAACGCGCATGTACCCGTGATTGAAACGGGAGTAGGCAACTGCCATGTATATGTAGATAAATCGGCCGAGCCCAGCATGGCGGCAGATATTATTTATAACGCGAAAACCTCACGACCCTCCGTGTGCAACGCAATTGAAACCATCCTGGTCCACAAAGATATAGCGGAAAAAGCCCTGCCCAAGATTAAGGCAAGGCTCGATGAAAAGCAGGTGGAGCTGCGCGGCTGTGAAAGGACGGGAAAAATTCTCGGGGACAGCGTCGTTCCCGCCGTGGAGGAAGACTGGTACAAGGAATACCTCGATTTTATCCTTGCAGTAAAAGTAGTAGACAGTATGGACGAGGCAATCGACCACATCGCGAAATATTCAAGCGGGCACAGCGAGTGTATCGTTACAAGCGATTACCGCGCTTCCCGTGAGTTTACGTCGCGCGTAGACAGCGCCGCCGTTTATGTAAATTCCTCTACGCGCTTTACAGACGGTGGAGTATTCGGCCTGGGTGCTGAAATTGGTATTTCAACCCAGAAGCTGCACGCAAGGGGGCCGATGGGCCTCAATGAGCTGACCTCTATGAAGTACATCATCAAGGGCGACGGGCAAATCCGCTGACCTAAATAATCAGGTACATCAGCGCAAGGATAAGGCTGCTGTCCGCCTTTTCGCTCGACAGGATAAGTATCAGGATTAAAATCAGGCTGCGTTCTTTGTCCTCAAAAAGGCTGCCGAGCAGGTCGTTATGCGCGGGAGAAGCTATGGGCTTTTTTTCCTCCGGCATTTTTGCCGGGGGAGTTTCTCTTTGTGGAGGAGGAGCGCCGTGCGGCGCGCTTCTCTGCGGCGCTTGAGGTTTGTGGGGGTTGTGCCCCATATTTCCCTGCTGTGTATTTTGCTGCTGCGCGTGCGGCTGCTGGATTTTCGCCCGCGCCTGCATCTCCTGCATACGCCGCATGGCGTCCTGCTGGATTCGGTCCATATCGCCAGACTGCTCTCTCACACCAATCACCTCTAAAGTTGCAATCCCTTGAGCAGGGGGAGCAGCTTCATCATATGTAGCATTTTCGCGGATTCGTCGAGCTTTTTACGCCGGTCAGACCCTAAAAATGGGCGCAGGGCATTGAGCAGGCGCGTGGTATCGTCCTCTTTGTTAACCTCGCTGAGCATGGGGAGAATCCGCATAATCGACTGTATCGTGTCGCCGGAAAGTCCGGAAAGAAGATCGCCCGCCCCCGGCAATCCACCGCTTTTTTTTCCTCCGGAGACGCCTGATAAAAGGCCGGACAGCGCTGAGAGGTCAGGCCCGCCGCCCTTTTTTCCGTCCGCGGTATTCGACAGGAGGCCGGACAGGGCGGACAAATCTGGCCCGCCGCCCTTTTTCCCATCCGCGGTATTCGACAGGAGGCCGGACAGGGCGGACAGGTCGAACCCGCCGCCCTTGCTGCTTTCCGCGGAGCCGTCCTGTCCGTTGGAAGCGGCCGCGGGAAGGGCTCCAGAGGGTTCCTGCGCCGCGTCGTTTTGGCCGAGCATTCCGGCAAGCCCTTTGATTTGCTCCATAGTTTCCGGGTCGCTCAGCATCTTTGTGATTTTATCTGTCAAATCGTCCATTCTGTCACACTCCTTCGGCGGTTCCCGCATTCATCCGGCACCGTCAGCTGAAAAAGTTTTATTTGCCGCCCATCAGTTTTTTCAGGAGGGCCTGCGCCTGGGGCGTGTTCAGAAGCTTCTGGGAGGCTTCCTTGTCGTTTAAAATTTGCTGCACCTTTTTGGCCTGCTCGCCGTCGAGCTGGTTTAAAAGATTCTGCACGTTTCCCTGCTGGCTTGCCTTCTTTAAATCCTCCGGCGTCGTGCCGAGCCGCTGTGACGCAGTATTGATAAGGTCCTGCAGGTTTTCATTGCTGTCTTTGTTTGGCATAAAAACACCACCTGTTCAAAAAATAAGGCTACAGCATATACTTATGCCGGCCATTTTTTATTTATACTTTCAAAGGAGAACAATTATGAGGATTCTTGTCGTTTCAGATACACACGGAGACTATTTTACCCTGCAGCGGGTTGTGACGGCACAGCCGAAAGCTGAGATTGTTATTCACCTTGGGGACGGGGAACAGCAGTCGATGCAGCTCGTGACCGACTTTCCGGAAAAAATGATTGTGCGCCTGCGCGGCAACGGTGACTGGGGCTCGGATTTACCGGCAGTGCAGACGCTCCATATCGCCGGAAAGAAGATATTTGCGACCCACGGCCACCTGTATAACGTAAAAATGGGGTACTACAGCGTATATATGGCCGCAAGGGAGCAAAAAGCTGATATCCTGCTGTTTGGACACACGCATAACGCAATGACCGACTACGACGACGGGCTGTACGTCATGAACCCGGGCAGCCTGCGCGGAGCGTACGCGACCTACGGAATCCTCGACATAACAGAAGCCGGTATTGTAACGAACATCGTAAAATGCCCGTTTTGACAGGGCGCGTTCCTCCCTGCGCGCAATTTAGATATTGAAAAAGCAGGGCGTTTTCGGTATAATACAAATATTATGGCGTTTTCTGAAAAATGTTACAGGGAAAGGGCGCGTACAATATGGCGGATAAGAAATTGGTTGAGGCAATTACCCCGATGGACGAGGATTTTGCCAAATGGTATACGGACATTGTAAAAAAAGCGGAGTTGATTGAATATACGAGCGTAAAGGGCTGCATGGTGATTCGCCCGTACGGCTATGCGATATGGGAGAACATCCAGCGTATCCTCGACGGTATGTTTAAGGCGACAGGCCATGAAAATGTCTGCATGCCGATGTTCATTCCCGAAAGCCTTCTCCAAAAGGAAAAAGACCATGTTGAGGGCTTTGCGCCGGAGGTGGCCTGGGTCACTTACGGCGGCGACGAAAAGCTTGAGGACCGGCTTTGCGTGCGCCCGACCTCCGAGACGCTTTTTTGCGAGCATTACGCGAATATTATTCAAAGCTGGCGCGATTTGCCCAAGCTCTATAACCAGTGGGTCAGCGTTGTGCGCTGGGAAAAAACGACGCGTCCGTTCCTGCGCAGCAGGGAATTCCTCTGGCAGGAGGGCCACACCATACACGCGACCTCAGAAGAAGCGGTGGAAGAGACGGAGCGTATGCTGAACGTTTACGCGGATTTCTGTGAAAATTCGCTTTGTATGCCGGTGGTCAAGGGAAGAAAGACAGACAGCGACAAGTTCGCGGGCGCGGAGGCGACCTATGCTATTGAAGCGCTCATGCACGACGGCAAAGCGCTGCAGGCGGGTACGTCCCATTATTTTGGCGACGGCTTTGCAAAGGCGTTCGATATTACCTATACAGACAAAGAGAATAAGCAGGTGCATCCGTTCCAGACTTCCTGGGGCGTGACGACACGGCTTATCGGCGCCGTCATCATGACGCACGGCGACGACAGCGGACTGGTGCTTCCGCCGGCGGTCGCCCCCATCCAGGCGGTCATTATCCCGATTGCCCAGCATAAGGGCGGCGTGCTTGAAAAGGCGGCGGAGCTCAAGGAAAGGCTTGAAAAATCTGTGCGCGTAAAGGTGGACGACAGCGACAACAGCCCGGGGTGGAAATTTTCGGAATACGAGATGAAGGGCGTGCCGGTGCGCATAGAGCTTGGTCCGCGGGATATTGAAAACAACCAGTGTGTACTCGTAACGCGCCACAACCGTGAAAAGACTGTCGTATCGCTCGACGGGCTGGAAACGGCGGTCGAGGCAAAGCTCAGAGAGGTGCACGACGGTATCTATCAAAAGGCGCTTGAAAACAGGGAAAGCAAGACGTTCGCGTGTACCTCGATGGAAGAGATTACGAAAACACTTGAGGAAAAGGGCGACGGTTTCATTAAAGCAATGTGGTGCGGCGACGAGGCGTGTGAGGACATGGTAAAAGAAAAAACGGGCGTAGGCTCGCGCTGTATCCCGTTTGAACAGGAACATCTGTCCGATACCTGCGTTTGCTGCGGAAAGCCCGCAAAATGTATGCTCTATTGGGGCAAGGCGTATTGATAAAAATACGCGGGATTGCGCGTATACTTATATATAAAGGAAAGGGGTGGCGCGGATGCCTATCAGGATTAAGGACGATTTGCCCGCAAGCAAGATTTTAGAATCGGAGAACATTTTTGTTATGTCGGACCAGCGGGCGATGACACAGGATATCCGCCCCCTGAAAATTGTAATTGTGAATTTAATGCCCACCAAGGTGGAAACCGAGACGCAGCTTCTGCGGCTGCTCGGAAACAGCCCGCTTCAGGTGGACATAGAGCTTTTGCAGATGGCAAGCCACGTATCGAAAAACACGTCGCAGCGCCATCTCACGACATTCTATAAAACGTTTGACGAAATCAAGGATAACCGGTACGACGGCATGATTATCACCGGAGCGCCGGTGGAGCTGCTCGATTTTGAGCAGGTCGACTATTGGGAAGAGCTGTGCTCTATTATGGAATGGGGGAAAAAGAACGTCTATTCCACGTTCCACATCTGCTGGGGCGCGCAGGCGGGGCTTTATTATCATTTCGGGATTCCGAAACGCGAGCTGGGGGAAAAGCTCAGCGGAATATACAGCCATAGGGTTTTAAACCCGAGCCATCCGCTCGTGCGCGGCTTCGACGACCGGTTTACCATGCCGCATTCACGCTATACGGGCGTTTGGCGCGAGGACATTGAGCAGCACGATGAGCTTGAGGTGCTGGCAACCTCCAGAATGGCGGGTGTGGCCGTAATATGCAACAAGGACGGCAGGCAGTTTTTTGTTTTAGGCCATGCGGAATACGACAGGAACACCCTTGCGACGGAATATTTCCGCGACGAGAAGAAGGGGGGCAGCCCGCAGGTGCCGTATAATTATTTTCCAAATGACGACCCGTCCGCGACCCCGCCGATGAACTGGCGCGGCCACGCGTCTTTGCTCTATACAAACTGGCTCAACTACTATGTCTATCAGCAAACGCCGTATAACCTGGAGGACTTGAAAAAGCTGTTTTTTTGAATAAAAATGCTCGTTGCAAGGAGGGGACATTCATCCCCTCCTTTTTGTTTTATTTTTTCTGGAACATGTCTTGTTGTGTTGCCGTGACATACCGCTAAAAAACAGGCGGTTTGCATACCTTCCGTTCTTTTTATTGATGGATTGCAATAAAAAATCAAAATAATCTATTTTTATAAAAATAAAATATAAATTCTGTTGACACATATAAAAATACAATGTATTATTTAATTGTAAATAAAAAAATTGTGCCTGAGGCTAATATAATAGTGAAATTTTATTAACGAGGTGATGAATATGAAAAAAAGCAAACGATTAGTTTCCCTGCTGCTCGCGGGGATTACGGTTGCGGCGTGCGCCGCGTCCGTATCCTCGCTGCAAGCTGCAAAATCATGGACAACCTATTTGCCAAGTGAACGAAACGGCGTAAATATCATCAGCGGCACAAACGCTGGGGATAAAAATGGGAAGGTGAGGCTCGACAGCGTTTCCGACATGGGCGACCAGGTAATTTACGCGCTGTTCCGGCAGGGTTCCAAGGATTTATGCAGTTCAAAGAAAGTGTATAAGGGAAGTGGCTTTAACGACTTTAGTTTAACGGGAGGTACAAAGGGAAGCACCGTCACGCTGTTCGGCGGCAACGAACGCTGGGTTGCGTGGGATGTCAAGGCTGCAAAAGGGCAGGTGCAATTCCCGTAGCCTGCTAGCTCAGGAGACGGCCTCCGGCATAATGGCTGTGTTCCCCGGCATTGCCGGGGAACACGTATATGAAAAACCAACAAGGAGGGAAAGGAAATGTGGGCGACACATTGGAAAAATATGCTGCGGTCGAAGGATTTTTTTCTGGCCTTTGCCTTTTGTACAGCGTTTATGGTGATTGCGACGGTGGGAGAGCTTCTCCAGCTGTACGGTGATTACAGCGCTTCTTTGGGGCCCGCTTCGTATTATTTCGGTTATGAGGAAACCGCATACGACAGCATCTTAAAGATGGCGCTCGGACCGTTTATCATTTTTATCTTCCCGTTCGCAGGGCCTGTCGCGTACGGATGGAGCTATTACGCGCACCGGAAGTCGAACCTGCTGCCCCTGCTCGTGGCAAGGAAAAGCAGGAGCTGCTATTTTTTGTCCGGCGCGGCCGCGGCGTTTTTTGCGGGCTTTCTCGTGATTTTTATCCCGCTGCTCATAAGCGAGCTGCTCGTGTGCCTTGCGGTGCCGCTCGATTCCCTCAAGATTTTGCCCCAATGGCCAACCCATGACTATCATCATATGTTGGAAACGTTTGGCAGAGGCCTCGCGATGAATTCGCCGTACCTTTATTACTTTATTTACACGCTGATTCCCGCCGCCTTTTCCGGGCTGCTGACTGTGCTGGGGTATGGAATTTCCCTCTTCTTCCATAAGAACCGCTTTCTGGTGGTGACCATCCCCGGAATCCTTTACATAGCGGGTTCCTTTTTGATTGGAATACTCTCCCGCCGCATCGGCGCGATGCCGTACATGATTATCATGCCGCCGTCGGGCAGCGGGGATATTTATTTGAGCGATATTTTTATCCTGTTCGGAACCGTACTCGCGGCCGATGTGCTTTTAGTAGCCGCGAAGCTGCTGAAACGGGATGAGCTGTAAGGGAGGGTGACGCCGTTTGCGCTTTTTTTATAAATCCCCTTTCTTTTACCTGCCTGTTCTCGCGCTGCTGCTTTACGCGGCTGCGGGGCTTTTTGTTCCCGGGCTTTTGGATATGACGGCCAATGGCGATGAAACGCTGTACACGCTTATCAATTATACGGGCTTTTTTTCTGTTTTTGCGGAAACGTTTATCGTCATCCCGCTGTTTTTTGTCTTTATCCAGCAGGTGCATGGATTTTACGGTAATTTGTCCGTGGTGCTGCGGCAGTCCTCTGTTTCCCGTTTGACGTTGCGCCACAGCTTTATGAGCCTGCTTTTCTGCCTGGGCTTTGTGCTGTACCTGTATTTGCTGCTGTTCATCCGCGGTGCCTGCACGGGAGAGCTTGCGGGCTTTTGTTCCTATGGGCGTTTCTTTCTTTGCAGCGCGGTTTTGCAGACACTGGTGCTCTACTCCTACGCGGAGCTATCTTTTTTGCTGCGGCTGCTTTTAAAAAACGACGCTCTGGCCTTTTTTCTTGCCTATCTTCCGGCTGTATATGAATACGCAACGGTCGTTATGCTCCCGGCCCCGCCCCTTTATATTCCGGAGCTGCTGCACCTTTACCCCAGCGCGCCGGACGATTTGCCGGGGCTTGCGCCGTTTGTTTTGGCAGCCGGCGCCGCTGTTGTCATCTCCATCCTCAAGGCAATTCTTCTGGAAAGATACGACTGGCTGAAAAAACAGAGGTAAGGAGGGGGGCACATGCGTTATAAAAAATATGTTTCCGGGGCAGGGCAGCTTATTCTGGCCTTGCTGTTGTACGGCCTGCTTCTTTACAGGAGCTGTTCTGTACCGCAGATGTGGGACAATGACGCCGCCGCCTGCTTTGTGATGGTGTTTTCCGGGGTAAGGATTGACGCGTTTGAAGACCCGATGGCCTTGTTTTTGGGGCTTCTGCCGCTGCTGCTGGTGCTTTATCTGCTCAGCGGCCAGATGCGGCGCGATTTTGTCATCAGCTATACCTATGTTTTTACCAGGCTGGGGACAAAAGCTGCCTGGCTCAATCAACAGGTATTCTCCCTGCTTGCGCGCACCGCAATCCTTTATCTGGCGCTGTTTGCGGGAACGTTTGCTTTTTCTATGGCATACGGCTACCGCCTGCCGGCAGGCGGTACAGCATGGCTGCCGGTTTTGTATTTATACATACTCAATGTACTGGGCGTTTTTTTCTTTGCGCTGCTGATAAACCTCCTTTCCCTGAAATGGGACACCGCCAAAGCGTTTTTAGCGGTGGCGGCCGGTTATTTGCTGCTGCTGGCGTTTGCGGTGTTTTTTAGGGAACAGGCATTTTTTGCTATGCTGCTGCCTGTAACGCAGCCGATGTATTTCTGGCACGGCGGCGTTCCGGCGCCGGAGGCCTGCCGGCCTTATTTTTTATACGCCCCGGGACAGAGCAGCGTAGCGGTATCCATTATTCTATTGGCGTTTTATAGCCTGGCGTTATACCTGTGGGCGCGTTTTTACATCAACCGGCATGACTTAATTGAAATCGTAACGGAGGGCTGAAGATGGCAGCGATTGAAATCAATGATATAACCAAAATCATCAAGAACAACACCGTGCTTGACCATATCGATTTAAAGCTGGAGGAACAGGGAATCTATGGCTTCTATGGGCATAACGGCTCGGGAAAAACCATGCTCTTCCGTGCGGTCGCGGGCATTATCAAGCCGACCTCCGGCTTTGTAAGCGTATGGGGAAAACGGGTGGGGGACGAAATATCCTTTCCCGCTGATATGGGCATTATGATTGAGTCGGTAGGGATGTGGAGCTATTACACCGGCTTTGAAAATTTAAAGGCGCTCGCGTCTATCCGCAGGAAAATCAGCGATAAAGAAATCAAGGAGGCCATTGCGCGCGTGGGCCTTGACCCAGAGGATAAAAAGAAATACGGAAAGTATTCGCTGGGCATGAAGCAGCGCCTTGCGGTCGCGCAGGCTGTTATGGAGCGTCCGCGCCTGCTTTTGCTGGACGAGCCGACAAACGCGCTCGACGCAAAGGGCGTTGAGCTGGTGCGGAATATCATCCTGGAGGAGCGGCAACGGGGTGCGACGGTATTGATTGCAAGCCATAACCGCGAGGACCTTTGCGTCCTTTGCGACCGTTTTTTTGAAATGGACGCCGGCCGGCTGAAGGAGAACATGCAGTTCAAAGAAGGCATGGGGGGAACGGTATGAGGGCAAGGGTTTATTTGATTCCCGCCGCGCTGGTGCTTGCGGGCGTTGTTATCGCGCTGTGTACCCGGTTTTCTTACCGGGATATTGGGACGGAGTATTTGGATTTTAATTATGCGGGAAATATTGATGCAAATTTTTTAAATGATGAAAATAACAAAACGCAGGGAATACACTCGGCTGACGACCTGCTTGCGCGCTGCGACGCCGCGGTACTCTGTACCTTTACCGGGAAGCGGCAGATGACGGACGAGGCGATGTATCAGGATATGAAGGTTTTGGAGGTATTAAAAGGCTCCGAAAGCTTAAAGGGGACTGGAATTACCCTAGTAAATGTTGCCTCCGTTTGGTTTGAAGAACGCAGTATCAGTTCTCTTTTTGGTGTATTGCCGGTATTTGAAGGGGACACCTACCTGCTGCTTTTACAGAAGCTGCCCTTCCATGAGGACCGCAGGCTAGACGGCGGGTTGGAAAAACAGTATATTCTGCTTTTTGAATCGGGATTCGGCATGTATAATTTATCGGTAGAAAAACAGGAAAAGGCGATGGACGAGGACACGTTGTATTCTATGAAGATGAAGGAGCTGGAGCCCTATTCCTTCCTTACGCGGCAGCAGGAAGCGCTTGACCAGTACAACGCGTTCCGGGACAAGCTGTTCGCCATGCTGGAGGAGCGGGGACTGGACACTTATCTTCCCAATGACCAGTAAAGAAAAAAGCCTGTATAATATCGGAATAGGCTGAGAATTGCGCTGCCTATATCATCTAATACCCTGTTAAAATACAGGGTATTTTTATTTGCAAAAATTTATCCGCATGATATAATAATATATATTAAATAAAATTTTAATTTTGTACGTAAATAAATCTTATAAAATAACGAAAAAGGGGCTTGGTTATGAAAAAGATAAAAAAATTGCTGTGTATCATGCTAGCGGCTTTGCTGCTTGCCTCAGTCGGGACTGTCGCGGCAGGCGCCGAAGAACCGGTACAGCCGGATATGGAGGCGCTGCAACAAAAATTTATTGCGTATTTGGATGAGCAGGGGGTAACACATGAATTCGGCGGGGAGGATTCCTCCGGCATAAAGTTTATTACAAAAGCAAATGACTGGACAGTTTTTTATGGAACACCCGGCTGGTCAGGGGATATGTTTACAAACGATTGGATAGGAGAGTATGTTTTTGTAAGCCAGTCTTGGGAAACACCTTATAAGATTGGGCTTTATGCGGAAAAAGATGGGAAAGTGTTAACACTGAAAGAGGCGTACAATACGGAGGAAATCGATATAACGCGGGTTGTGGACAACGTTGGCGCGGCTAGTATGTCTGTTTATTTATCCGGAGATATCAATAAAGATGGAGAAATCACTGTAAGCGACGTAATAGAGGTGCAAAAAGCAATTGCAAAATATTTAGACGTTTCACAGGAGGAGTTTTCGTTTCCTTTTTACGATTTTGACGGGAATGGGGAAGTTAGCATAAAAGATGCGCTTGATATGCAGAAAAGGATAGCGAAAGTCACTGATTGAGTATTTCATATAAGCGGTTTTTATAAAAAGCATAAGAACCAAAAAACGTGTTACATTTCTGTTTTATATTAAAGCGAAAAATAAACAGAAAATTAATACAATTTTTGTACCCTGTTTTTTAATAAACAGGGTATTTTTATTTACAAAAATTTAATTTTTTGCTATAATAAGAATGCGGATTGGATAAAATTTCCAAACCGACCATAAATATTATTTTATAAAACGACGAAAGAGGGGCTTGGTTATGAAAAAAATAAAAAAATTACTGTGTATCATACTGGCGGCTTTGCTGCTTGCCTCGGTTGGGACGGTCGCGGCAGGCGCCGAAGAACCGGTACAGCCGGATATGGAGGCGCTGCAACAAAAATTTATTGCGTATTTGGAAGCTAATAATGTCGAGCATAATTTTGGGGGAGAAGAGTGGGCGAAAGTCGAGTATATTATCCAAACAAATGATTGGACAATTTTTTATGGGACACAAGGAACATCAAATCCTATGTCAGTTGCTGAAAGAATTGGAAATTATATTTTTAAAAATTCTTCTTGGCAACTTCCATATAAGTTAGGTGTTTATGGTGAGAAAAACGGAACAATTATTCCGTTGGATATTTTGTATACAAAAGAAAAAATTGATATTACTGTTATAGCAAAACAAAATATTCCCTACGTCAAAATTTATCATCCTGGTGATATAGATATGGATGGGAATTTGTCAGTCAAGGATGTTTTAAGCGTACAGAAAATAATAGCTAAGGTTATAAATGTGGATAGCTTTAGTTCGATTTTTTGTGATTACGATGGAAATGAGCTAATCAATGTTCGTGATGTTTTGGGAATGCAGAAAGAAATTGCAAAAACAAAAAAATAAACAATTTATGTAATTTAAATGTTGAAAGAAGATGTAAACAACTATGAAAAAAATGTGGATAAAAAAAGCCATTACAGTATTTCTATGTGTTGTTATTTGTGGTATACCCATTAGTTTGTATGCAGCTAATGGAGAACAGCATGGAGTTGTATCTTCGGAGGAAAAAATTTCAAAAGATTTATATCAGGAATTTAACCGCCTACAAAAAGAAGGAATCAATTTATCAAAAGAGAAAATTCCGGTATGGATATGGTATAAAGATATTGACCAAAAACAGGTGGATAGAGAAGTAGAAGAGCAGACGGGGCTTACTAAAGATAATATAAAAGTTAATTTTGAAATGCCCAATTCTACGTTGCTTAACAGTCTTCAAAATAAAGAAAAGAATAGCCAACAACAAATGCAAAATTATCTCACCACCACAAAAGTAATAAGAGAACTGGAAACGCAGCGTACTGATGAATATATAATGACAAGGAGAAATATTTCAAAAAAGAAATATAGTAAAAAAAGTTCTGATATTATTAATTATACGGTGTTGGGTGAACATAATGTTGTCTTTAAGAGCCAATACGCTCCAACTATTATTGCAAAAATGACGAAAGAAGAGATTCTATCTATTTCAGAGAAAACTGAAATAGAACAAATTGGTATTTATGATGATAATATCAAGGCAGAACCATGCTCAACATACGAGTCGGCAAAAGGAGCGATTAATGCAGACAAAATTTATTCAAAAATTGGTTTAACAGGAAAAAATGTAAAAGTAGGAATGTTCGAGAATGGAATACCAATGGAGAGTAAAGAGTTAGAACCGTCTAGAGTGACCGCTGTTGGAACAAATTTAGAAAAACAAGATCATCCTACAGGAGTTGCAATATGCCTTGCGGGATCTACATTGGGAATCGCTCCCGCAGCATCTTTATATGTAACTAATGCAAGTCTTAGTAATATTGAAGCAATGATTAGCCAAGGAATTGCTGTAATGAATGTAAGCTGGGGATATGAATACCCGGGTCCTGCAGCCTATACTTTTCACGATAAATGGTTTGATCATATAGCAAACAACCATCATCTTTTATTGATTTGCTCTGCGGGAAACGAAGAAGATGATGGACACACATGTGTGAGATCGCCTGCAATGGCATATAATGTGCTTGCGGTAGGAGCATATGAAGATAATAGTACGGGAAAAATCCCTTCTGACGATAAATTGTATCCTGGAAGTAGTTATAATCATACGGGTTCTTTAAAGCCAGATGTTGTAGCACCAATGAATATATATAATGGCGCTACAAGCTTTGCAGCACCAATTGTTACAGGAATTGCTGTACTATTATTGGAACTGAAGCCGTCACTTGCTTACCAGCCGCAGGTATTAAAAGCGATTTTAATAGCCTCATGTCAAAGAAAAGTTCTTACACATGAAGGAAAGGCTGATGAAACCATGGCGCAGGGAATCACACGTAAGCAGGGCGCGGGAGCGGTGGACGCGTGGAACGCCGTATGTATAGTGTCACAGGGGAATTACGGGTACGGAGAGGTAAAGGACGCCGCGGAAAAGCGCAACTTTGTCCAGCCTGCCTATGGCGCTAGCCATATGAACGTGAGTATTGCGTGGCTGCGGGAAAACACGGTGCCGGAAAACGATCATGTACACGAAAGTTCCACAGTAGCTGGTACTCAGCATAACCTTAATTTATACGTATACCGCAACGGCGTGCAGGTGGGTTCGTCAGCCAACGCGAACAGCTCAACCGAGATGGCGTACTTCCCGCTTTCCGCAAGCGAAGCGCGCTACCAAATCAAGGTCAGCAATTATAACCACGCAAGCACCGAAACCGTGCGCTACGGCTACGCGTGGTGTACCGACAACATGGCGTTCCGCGAAAACCTGACGGGTACGAGCTATCCGGATGGTATTTTTTACATACGCAGTAAATCAAACGCAAACGGGGCATATTTGACGGTCGATGAAGAAACGGGGCAGATTTCCCAGGAGGCCTTTACGGGAAAGGCAAACCAGCAGTGGGTATCCAGTAAAACTGGGTACGACCCCTTTACTATCCAGACAAATTCAAGCGCCTACCCCGGCTGCCTTTCCATAAGCGGGCAAACGAACGCATGGGTCAGTCAGGACAGCGCGCAGTATATAACCTTCGGCGGCAGCAGTATTGACAATACATATGGTATCCAGCTCTACGGGCTGCCCGCGTCGAATTCGCGCAGCCTGACCGCGCTCGATACCAGCGCGCAGAGCAGCGCGGCAATCTGGCAGAATATAGGGATTCCGGAGCGGTTCCAGTGGTATTTTGAGCCGGTCGGTTATATCCGGGGAGACGTTAACCGGGACGGGACGGTTTCAACTGCCGACGCCCTGCTTGCACAAAAATATGTAAGCAAGCTTGTGACCTTTGACGCGGCGCAGAGGTTCCTGGGCGATATGAATAACGACGGGCAGGTAAATATGAATGATGTCAATTTAATCCAACAGGCGGTTGCCGCCGGATAACAGGCTGGCAATACCGGATAAAACATAGAAAATCCGCATGACAATCGAATAAAAACATTGACAAAGCACCATTGCTTGTGGTATGATTCTAAATTGCCGAGTAATGGTGTTTTGCGTGTTTTCACGTGGTTCTTTTGTCGCAAAACAGGCAGAAATGCCCGTTTTTTCTGTTTATTACCGATAATGGAATGTTTTGCTGTTAACGAGGTTATAATAATATGGCCTTGTTCAACATAAAAAATTTTTGAAAGGAGGAAGCATATGCCTACCTTTAACCAGTTGGTCCGCAAGGGACGTGAGGTATCTGAAAAGAAGGCGAAGGCGCCTGCTCTTTTAAAGGGCTGGAACTCTAAGAAGCGCAGAGCGATTGACCAGAGTTCTCCCCAGAAAAGAGGCGTCTGCACCGCTGTTAAGACAGCAACCCCGAAGAAGCCGAATTCCGCGCTCAGAAAAATTGCGAGAGTCAGGCTTTCCAACGGAATCGAAGTCAGTTCCTATATTCCCGGCGTAGGCCACAACCTGCAGGAGCACTCCGTCGTCCTTATCAGAGGCGGTAGAGTTAAGGATCTCCCTGGTGTACGTTACCATATCATCAGAGGAACACTTGACGCGCAGGGCGTTGCAAAACGCATGCAGGCCCGTTCCAAGTATGGCGCTAAGCGCCCGAAGGCAGGGAAATAAGGGATTGACAGGCACCAAAAGTGGAACAAGGTAATTTTTGAAAAATACCAGTACAATACAGATGTGCTTTGCTTATATATAATGAAAAGCCTTTTGTATTGGCCCACGGGAGTTTGTCGCTTTCGAGTACCTATGATATCTCATCTTTGTGAAGGAGGGAAGTAAAGTGCCAAGAAGAGGCTCAATTGCAAAACGTGATGTTTTGCCCGATCCGGTTTACAATTCAAAGCTTGTCACACGCTTGATCAACAATATCATGTATGACGGTAAAAAGGGTGTTTCCCAGAAAATCGTCTACGGTGCGTTCGATATCATCCGTGACAAGACAGGCAAAGACCCGCTTGAGGTCTTTGAGCAGTGCATGGAAAACCTTATGCCTGTGCTGGAGGTAAAGGCCCGCCGTGTAGGCGGCGCCACATACCAGGTACCGATGGAGGTTCGCCCGGAAAGAAGACAGACATTAGGTCTTCGCTGGCTCTCCACATATTCGAGACAGCGCAGTGAAAAGACAATGAAGGAAAGACTTGCCGGTGAAATCCTCGACGCTATTAACGGCGCCGGCGGCGCTGCCAAGAAGCGTGACGATACGCATAAGATGGCAGAGGCCAACAAGGCTTTCGCGCATTACAGATGGTAATAGGAGGATTTTATGTCAAGGCAGGTTTCTCTTGAGAAAACTAGAAATATCGGCATCATGGCTCACATCGACGCCGGTAAAACAACGACGACAGAGCGTATCCTGTTCTATACGGGCATCAGCCATAAAATCGGCGAGACGCATGACGGCGCCGCAACGATGGACTGGATGGTGCAGGAGCAGGAAAGAGGTATTACAATTACCTCTGCCGCCACGACCTGTTTCTGGAGAGAGCACAGGATTAATATCATCGACACCCCGGGACACGTTGACTTCACAGTCGAGGTTGAACGTTCCCTGCGCGTTCTCGATGGGTCTGTAACGGTCATGTGCGCAAAAGGCGGCGTTGAGCCCCAGTCAGAAACAGTTTGGCGCCAGGCCGACAACTATGGGGTCCCGAGAATGGTGTACGTCAATAAGATGGACATCATGGGCGCGGACTTCTACAGGGTCGTCCAGATGATGAAGGACAGGCTCAAGTGCAATGCCGTCCCGATTCAGCTGCCTATTGGCAGCGAGGACACCTTCAAGGGTATCATCGATCTCGTGGAAATGAAGGCGGAGGTCTATTATGACGACCTTGGCAAGGATATGAGAGACGAGCCGATTCCTGAGGATATGATGGAGCTTGCGCAGAAGTACCACGACGAGCTTATTGAAAAGGTTGCCGAGCAGGACGAGGCACTGATGGAAAAATACTTCAGTGGCGAGGAACTCACCATTGATGAAATTAAAACGCAGATACGCAAGAGCACAATCGCCAACACGATGGTTCCCGTAACCTGCGGAACTTCTTACCGCAACAAGGGCGTACAGAAGCTGCTCGACGCGATTGTGGATTACATGCCCGCTCCGACGGATATTCCCGCAATCAAGGGAGTCAATCCGGATACAGAGGAAGAACTTTGCAGGCACGCGTCTGACGATGAGCCGTTCTCGGCGCTGGCGTTCAAGATTGCGACTGACCCGTTCGTTGGTAAGCTCTGCTTCTTCCGCGTGTATTCCGGCGTTGTCAAGGCCGGCTCCACAATCTATAACTCTACGAAGGACAACAACGAGCGCATCGGACGTATCCTTCAGATGCACGCAAACGACAGAAAGGATATCGAGGCGTGCTACGCGGGCGATATCGCCGCCGCGGTCGGCCTTAAGAACACGACCACGGGCGACACGCTCTGCGACGAAAAGCACCCGGTTATCCTTGAGTCCATGGAATTCCCGGAGCCTGTTATCCGTGTAGCCATCGAGCCCAAGACCAAAGCCGGCCAGGAAAAGATGGGTATTGCGCTTGCAAAGCTTGCAGAGGAAGACCCGACGTTCAAGGCATATACCGACGAGGAAACAGGCCAGACGATTATCGCCGGCATGGGCGAGCTCCATTTGGAAATCATCGTCGACCGCCTCCTGCGCGAATTCAAGGTTGAGGCAAACATCGGTAAACCGCAGGTTGCATACAAAGAGACAATCCGCGGCAATGCCGACGTCGACAAGAAATACGCAAGGCAGTCCGGCGGTAAGGGCCAGTACGGCCATGTTAAGATTAGGATTGAGCCGAACCCGACAAAGGGTTACGAGTTTGTCAACGCCATTGTCGGCGGCGCCGTTCCGAAGGAATATATTCCGGCGGTCGACCAGGGTATCCAGGGCGCAATGCTTTCCGGCGTACTCGCGGGCTACAATGTCGTTGACGTAAAGGTAACACTTTACGATGGTTCCTACCATGAGGTCGACTCCTCTGAAATGGCCTTTAAGATTGCCGGTTCTATGGCGTTCAAAGAGGCAATGCAGAAGGCAAGCCCCGTGCTGCTCGAGCCTATCATGAAGGTAACGGTCATCGTACCGGAAGAGTACATGGGCGACGTTATGGGCGACCTCAATTCCAGGCGCGGCATGATCCAGGGCATGGAGGCGGAGAACGGCGCGCAGAGAATCAACGCGCATGTACCGCTTTCCGAGATGTTCGGTTATGCGACCGACATGCGTTCTAAGACGCAGGGACGCGGACAGTACGTTATGGAGCCCAGCCATTACGCCGAGGTTCCGAAGTCCGTTTCGGAAGCGATTATCACCTCGCGCAGCAAGAAGGAAGACTGATTCTAAGGCGATTTTCTTTTTTGTTTTTCCTATTGCAATTTAGGAACAAAATTGCTAGAATATAGCTTAAGAACTGAAAACTTTTTTATTTTCATATCAAAGGGAGGAAATTCCAATGGCAAAAGAAAAATTCGAAAGAAACAAACCGCATATTAATATTGGCACCATCGGCCACGTTGACCATGGTAAAACAACTCTTACAGCTGCTATCACCAAGGTTCTGAACCTTGAGGGCGACGCTGACTTTGTCGATTACGCAAATATCGATAAGGCTCCTGAAGAGAGAGAGCGTGGTATTACAATCAACACGGCTCACGTTGAGTACGAGACAGAAAACCGCCACTATGCGCACGTTGACTGCCCGGGCCATGCCGACTATGTTAAGAACATGATTACAGGTGCTGCACAGATGGACGGAGCAATCCTTGTTGTTTCCGCCGCTGACGGCCCGATGCCGCAGACCAGAGAGCACATCCTGCTTTCCCGTCAGGTTGGCGTTCCGTATATTGTCGTCTTCATGAACAAGACCGACCAGGTTGACGACGAAGAGCTCCTCGACCTCGTAGAGATGGAAATCCGCGAGCTGCTCGACGAGTATGATTTCCCGGGCGACGACACGCCGATTATCCGCGGTTCTGCATTCGTTGCGCTCGATTCCGCTTCCAAGGACCCGAACGCTCCCGAATACAAGTGCATCCATGAGCTTATGGACGCTGTTGACAGCTTTATCCCGACTCCTGACCGTAAGGCTGACCTTCCGTTCCTTATGCCTGTTGAAGACGTCTTCACAATTACAGGCCGCGGTACGGTTGCTACCGGCAGAGTTGAGAGAGGCCAGCTGAAGACTTCTGAGGAAGTTGAAATTGTTGGTCTGACAGACGAGAGAAGGAAGGTCGTTGTTACAGGCATCGAGATGTTCAGAAAGATTCTGGACTATGCTGAGGCCGGCGACAACATCGGTGTTCTGCTCCGTGGCGTTCAGAGAACTGAAATCGAAAGAGGCCAGGTTCTTTCCAAGCCCGGTTCCATCAACCCGCACACAAAGTTCCGCGGCCAGGTTTATGTTCTGACCAAGGAAGAGGGCGGCCGTCATACACCGTTCTTCAACAACTACCGTCCGCAGTTCTATTTCAGAACGACAGACGTTACAGGCGTTATCTCCCTTCCCGAGGGAACAGAGATGTGCATGCCTGGCGATAACGTCGACATGGACGTAGAGCTTATCACCCCGATTGCTATCGAAGAAGGCCTCCGCTTCGCTATCCGTGAAGGCGGCCGTACGGTAGGCTCCGGCGTTGTTACGAAGATTAACGGCTGATTTTTGCGTTTGATTCTTTTGGCAATATGCTTTTACAGGCGGTATCCTTTTGGATGCCGCCTTGTTTTTTTGAGGCTTTCGTGCATCGAACACTTTATTGCTTGAAATCTATCTCTTTTTTGAAGCATTGCGTTTCAAAAAAAGTCCGCGCCGCAGAGGAAAATCCCCTGCGGCGCGGCAGTCTCCGGCAAACCGCAACATCGGCCGGAAAAGATAAGTTAAAAATAATCAGTGGTTCGGCTGGAACAGCCTTTTTACCAGCTTCGTCCGCTCCAGAACAAGAACGAGAGGCAGCCCGAGTACAACGCAGACGCCAAGCTCACCCAAAGCGACAAGCCCGCCCTGAATCAGAAAGCTGCCGAAATGGAACGGCCCTTCAATAAAGAAAAACTCAATTTCAAGCCCGATGATTACGCCATTAAAGAGCGCGGGCATCAGCGCCGCGAGAAGCGGCAGGCCCTTTACCCGCACGTTGCGAAGCCGGTACATACAAAGCACCGCCAAGAGCGTAGCGGCAGAGCCGAAAATCATATCGACCGGCAGGGCGCCCAAGCTTACAATATTGGCAAGCACGCACCCGGCTGTAAGTCCAGGTACAGCGGCGGGAGTGAAAAGCGCAAGCATCGTAAGTACCTCAGACGCGCGAAACTGGACCGCCATCGAGGTCGTACCAGGGAGCAGCAGCTCCTGGGCATAGGTAAGCACCACATAAAGCGCCGCAATCACGGCGCCCTGCACGAGATATATCGTGCCTTTGTTCTTCGTCATATGAATTCCTCCGTAGTTTTGTTTAAGGTCTGGATGTTGCGACAGACCGCGCATTGCGCAGATAATAGGATACAACAAATCCGCCTGTTTTTCAAGTATAAAAGAAACGGGCAAACAGAAATCGCCGTTCCGGTAAAGAACGGCGATTCCTGTTTTAGGATTTCTTGAAATAATGGTAAAACAAATGTGTAGGTGTAATCAATTTTAGTGTTCCTTATACTTTCGCGTCGCCGGTATCTCCAAGCAAGTTGAAACGGAACAGTTTGCGTTCATCGTCTTTGTTTTCGCAGACGATATAAGCTTCGGCGATTTTTCCGCCTTCAATCAGCTGGGTCAAACCTACCAGCTGGCAAAGCTTACTTTTCAAGTTTAAGTGGTCGCCCTCGCGTGTGACGAGGAAGACGTTTCCCTCGCAGGTGTCAAGCACGGCGAGGAATGCGGGTACATCGATGTCATGCAGTTCAAGAATCGGTGTCATAGAAATTCCTCCTTCATAAAATATGAAATTTTCGCGTGCCTACTTTGATTTTACTTCTCATTTCGGATATGTGGCAGGTACTTTTTACCTGCTGATTCTATTATAGCAGGATTTTTGGAAATGTCAACAAAAATCAAAAACTTATTTTGTGACAAATGTCCTAATGCCTGTTCAAGGTGTACGAAACATATGAATTTAATTGTGAATATGCAACAAACAGGTCGATTCTTTTGTTGTTTTGTATAAAGATTCATACCTCTATTTGTTAAATGTGCACTTTTCACTGATTTTTGCTTTCCCGTATTCATATGTTATGCCGAAATTTGAAGTACATATTTACGAAAAGGAATTTTAAACGGTTTTTCCGTCACAAATACATATATTTCTCTCCACTAAACCGGCGAGATTCGTATCATGCGTGATTAGTATAACAGTTTTTCCCTTTTTATGCAAGTGAAAAAGTATATCAATTATGTCATTTCCCGAATTAGTATCTAAATTACCAGTTGGTTCGTCAGCTAAAATAATTGGGGGGCTGGCCGCAATGGCCCTTGCAATGGCGACACGCTGCTGCTGTCCCCCTGATAGCTGCGACGGCCTGTGGTCAATCCGCTTTTCCAGGCCTACGCAGCAAAGCGCGTCGTAAGCCAAATTGTGGCGTTCCTTTTTACGAATGCCGCGGTAAGAAAGCGGCAGCTCCACATTTTCCAGCGCGGTAAGTGTTGGAATCAGGTTGAAGCTTTGGAACACAAACCCAATCTGCTGGTTGCGCACGTCGGACAGCTCGCGCTCCCTCATCTGCGCAACATCTTTCCCTTTTAAATAATAGCTGCCCTCCTCCGGGGTATCGAGACAGCCCAGTATATTCATTAAGGTCGATTTACCAGAACCGGACTGCCCTACAATCGCAATCAGCTCTCCTTCGTTGATTTTCAGGCTTACGTCGTCGAGCGCCCTGATACGGCTGCTGCCCGACCCGTATATTTTACTGATATGCTCAAGCTCAATCAAATGCGGCACGCCAATCGCTCCTTTTCCTCTTTTTTTATTTTACCCGCGGTCATATCTAATATGAAAAGAAAGCGCACAAGAAGAAAAAAAGAATGCGGTAAAATTTGTTCGACATTTTGCCTGTACCCGTGTATAATGACGGTGTCGAGATTGTAAAAAAGGATGTGCTTTAAATGCTCAATGAATATTGGAAACAATTTAAAAGCGGAACCGATATCCGCGGTGTAGCAAGCGGGGGTGTAGAGGGACAGGATATCAACCTGACGGACGAAGCGGTTGCCGCAATGGCAAATGGTTTTTTGATTTGGCTTTGCATGAAAGCGGGGAAAAAGCCGGGGGAGCTTAAAATTGCCTGCGGCAGGGATTCACGCATTTCCGGCCCGCGTATTATCGGCGTGGTAACCAATACGTTAAAAGAAGCGGGCGCGCATGTGCTCGACTGCGGGCTTGCGTCGACGCCGTCCATGTTTATGACGACAATAGACCTTTCCTGTGACGGCGCGGTGCAGATTACGGCGAGCCACCATCCCTTCAACCGCAACGGCCTGAAATTTTTTGTACCGCAGGGCGGCCTGGAGGGAAGCGATATTGAAGAAATTTTAAATTATGCGCAGCGTGGTGAGACGCCCCAGCCGAAAGAGGGTGGAAAAATAGAGGCCGTCGATTACATGAAGGACTACGCAAAGCGCCTGCGCGATATGATTTGTAAAGAGGTTAACGCCGCTGATTATAATAAGCCGTTAAAGGGGTTTCATATTGTTGTGGACGCTGGCAACGGCGCGGGCGGCTTTTACGCGAAAGACGTATTGAGGCCGCTGGGTGCGGATACCTCCGGCAGCCAGTTTTTAGAGCCTGACGGCATGTTCCCTAACCATGTCCCAAACCCGGAGGACGAGGCCGCAATGCAGTCGGTCTGCAGGGCTGTCATGAACGCGAAAGCCGATCTCGGCGTGATTTTCGACACAGACGTTGACCGCGGCGGGGCGGTTGGAGCGGACGGCAGGGAAATCAACCGTAACCGCCTGGTCGCCATCGCTTCCGCGATAGCCCTGGAGGGAAACGGCGGAGGTACGGTCGTGACTGATTCCATCACCTCCAGCGGTTTGAAGGAATTCATAGAAAACACGCTCGGCGGCGTACACTGCCGCTTTAAAAGAGGCTATAAAAACGTAATCAACGAGGCGCTGCGCCTGAACGCACAGGGAATCAACTGCCCGCTGGCAATCGAGACGTCGGGCCACGCGGCTATGCGGGAAAATTATTTTCTCGACGACGGCGCTTACCTGTGCACCAAAATTATTATTAAAATGGCGCAGCTTAATAAAGAGGGGAAGCGGCTTGAGGATTTGATTGCGCCGCTCAAAGAGCCGGCGGAGAGCAAAGAAATCCGCATAAAAATTCTGGAACAGGACTTTAAGGCCTGCGGGAACGCGGTGCTTGCGGAGTTGGAAGCATACGCAAAAGGCCATGCCGGATGGCAGGTTGCGCAGGACAGCAGGGAAGGCGTGCGCGTTTCTTTCGATAAAGAAAACGGAGACGGTTGGTTTTTACTGCGCCTGAGCGTACACGACCCGATTATGCCGCTCAACATTGAAAGCGACAGCAAGGGCGGCGTACAGGTGATTTTGAATCAAATTGCAGCTTTTTTAAAGAGCTGCGGCGGAATCGATACTTCCGTTTTATAAGCAGCGGCAGCAGGCGGAAAAGCTTCTGCGAAAGCCCGGCTGCGACGCACAGCTGACAGGAAGGTGAGCTATCTTGCAGGACGCCATCATACCTATAATAAAATAGACGGATTTAGATTACAGGATTCTCGTAGAGGCTGATTTTCTTGTCGATTCATTTGAGGACAAGCTTTCTGTTGAAGCGGTAAAAAAACGGGAAAAATGTTTTTTCGAACGGCGGCGGGCACAAATTTGCTTGAAATGCTTTCCGGCATTTAAAATGAGCCCCTCTTATTGGGCGGCGGGCATAAAGCAGGTGGGCTGGATGGATGTAGACAATAAAAAAAGAGAAATCAAGCGGCATGGGACGTTTGAACTGCCGATGGAGTTTTACGACTGCAACAACCGCGTATATAAGGATTGCTATATGCATTGGCATAAGGAAATGGAAATTATCTATGTCATCTGCGGCACGCTTTTTGTCAGGATGAGCGGCGAGGTTGTGGAAGGCCACGCGGGCGATTTTATTTTTATAGAGCCGGAGACGGTGCATCACATCACAAGCGGCGGAGAGCTGCTGCGCTTTAAATCCTTTGTATTCTCGCCGCGTGTTTTAAACGGCTGCGAGGATGATTTCTGCCAAAACGTTGTAGCGCAGCCTCTGGTTTTGAGACAGCTGCGGGTTTCCGACAGGATTTTTCCGGGGCAGGTGCGGTATGAAGAAATAAAGAGCGCGTTTTTTGAGCTTTCGGATTGCTGTGATAAAAAGGAGGACTTTTACCAGCTGCGTGCGAAGGTTCTGCTGCTTCAGCTGTTTTATGAAATCCTGAGCGGCGGCCATTATAGCATGGTAAGCCTCAGCACCGGTAAAGTATCGGCAGCCGTCCGCGACGCGCTCGAATATATTGAGCACAATTACAGCAGCGATATAACGGCCAAAACCATTTCCGGCCATGTGCATTATAACGAGTATTATTTTATGCGCGTATTCAAGAAATACACAGGGAAAACACTCGTGGAATACATTACGCAGCTGCGGCTGGATAAATCCAAAGGCCTGCTGCTTGGCGGCGATACCGTGGAGGAGGCCGCGTTCCAGGTTGGTTTTTCCTCAACAAGTTATTTTACAAGCAAGTTCAAAGAAGCCTTTGGTGTAACACCGAGCGAATTCCGAAGGCTTACCAAACAGAAATAAACGGCAGGAAATGGCATGCAAATGGATATTTTGCATGCTTTTTCTTTACGAAAATCAGGAATTTAACAGGGAATGTCAGTATATTTATATCCATTAATTCTTAAAAGTGGTACAATTATTTTAGTGAAAAAGCCTAATTTAAAAGCCGGCGGCTTTTCACAGCGGTCCGGATGGGTGGACCAGGTATCCGAAACAGCAGAAAAGGAGTGTTTGGTATGTATAAGAAGCGGATGAGAATTGTCAGTATCCTTCTCACGCTTGCCATGCTGCTTGCAAGCGTTGGCTTTACAGCGCTCAGCGCAGGCGCGGCGGATGTGAAGTACGGTGACGCCGACAGAAACGGCAGCGTCAACCTTTCCGATGTGCTTTGTATCCAGAAGTACCTAGCAAAAGTAATCGGCGCGGAGGCGATTGACAGGGAAGCGGCGGATGTAACAGGGGAGGGCGACCTCAATACGCAGGACGCCTTGTGTATTCAAAAATATCTGGCGCGTATAATCGATACGTTCCCTGCCGAGCAGCAGGCACAGCAGGTTGCGATGACATTCAACGTGACGATTCCCGAGCCTATCCCGGAGGGGGCAAAGGTCAGCATTGGAACGAATTTCAACGATTGGAACCCTGCCGACCCCGCTTGGGTGATGACGCCGGTTGACGAGCTTCATTATACGCTCACGCAATTTGCCGACAAGCAGTATATCGGCAAGGAGGTCCAGTATAAGTACACGGTCCAGGTCGAGGGGCAGGACAGCATGTGGGCGCGTGTAGAAGGCGGCGCCGAGGGCGGCGAAATCGATAACCGCACGTTTACCCTGGAAGAAGGCGGCAATACGGTGAACGACACGGTCGCCATGTTTAAAAACCAAACGGGCCAGAATTCCGTCACAGGCGGGACGCTCGAAACCTTTACCCTGCCTATGCCGCAGTATACAGACGGCAGGGAGCGTACAATACGCGTATGGGTTCCCGATGGCTACGACCCTGAAAATAAGGATAAGCTTTATCCTGTGCTTTATATGCACGACGGACAAAATGTGTTCGATTCCTTTACCTCTTTTGCGGGCGAATGGAAGGTCGACGAAACAATAGCAGAAATGATGGCCAAGGGCTACGAAGGCTCGATTGTGGTCGGTATCGACAATGCCTCTGACAGAATCAACGAGTACACGCCGGATTGGCCGAATGTGGATTCCAGTACCGCGGACAATCCTTCCGGCAACCTTTATGCGAAGTTTATTGCAGAGACGCTGAAGCCTTATATCGACAGCCATTACAATGTCCGTACAGGCAAAGAGAGCACGTCAATCGGCGGAAGCTCTATGGGCGGTTTGATTTCGTATTATATTGGCCTTGAATACCCGGAGGTATTTGGGAATATTTTAGTATTCTCGCCTTCCTTCTGGCTGTTTGGTGAAAAGACGCTTGGAGACGTGATTGCCGCACAGGATTTTACTGACACAGAAAATCTGCCGAAGTTCTTCCTGTATGCGGGCGGTTCCGGCGGTGAAGGCAGTATCACCCCATTTATCGACTTTACTAAAAATAAGATGATTGAATGCGGCTATCCGGAAGCAAAGCTCAATTCACTCGTCGACAAATCACAGACGCACAGCGAGAGCGCTTGGTCTAAGTACTTCCCGCAGGCATACCAGTGGCTGGTTGGCTTTACCGAGCCGGAAAAGGATTTTTATCGCATATACTTCGACACATCTGCAGCGGAATGGCCGGAAGCGTATATCTGCATGTGGATCGGCGGGCAAAACTTTGTCAAGATGGAGCCTGTTGCCGGAAGGCCCGGGGTATATTCCTATGACTTGCCAAAGGAGCAGGTGGAGTTCCTGCTTAGAAGCGACATCGAGTTCAACGATTGGGGTACGCACGCGACAGATAATATTACCTTTACACCGGCAAATGAAAACATGGTGTACGTGTTAAAGCCAGGCGGAAGCGAGGGGAAATACACCGGAGAGTGGCAGGAGCTGCCCCCGCTTCCGGAAAAAGACGCGTACCGCGTGTATTTTGACGTTTCCAACGCTGCGGATTGGGCGGAACCGTATATCTGCATGTGGATTGGCGGTGAAAACTTTGTAAAGCTCAATCCGGTTGACGGAAAGCCCGGCATCTTCTCTTACGACCTTCCCAAGGAGCAGGTGGAATTCATGCTGAGAAGCGATCTGGACTTTTCTTTCTGGGGCTCGCACGCGACAGAAAACATATCATTCTCGCCTGAGAACGAAAACATGGTATTTGTTCTGGCGCCAAACAGCAGCGGTGGTAAATACACCGGCAGCTGGCAGGCGTATGAAGCGGGATAAAATAAGATAACACAACTGGCCTCCAATAAAGAAGAGCACAAAGGAAATATCCTTTGTGCTCTTCAACTAGGGGGATTGACAGGAATTGTGCCGGTATGCCATAATCCAAAGGAATACTGGATTTAACCGGAGGGATTTCCCATGCGTCTGTTTATCGCTGTGAATTTTGATGAAAAAACGAAAGCGTCGCTCATGGGCGCGGTACAAAAACTGAAAGAGTCTTCCTCAGCGGGTAACTTTACGCGCCCGGAAAACCTGCACCTGACGCTCGTTTTTATTGGGGAAACTAAGGATGCTGCCGCTGTCAAAGAAGCGATGGAGCAGGTGCGCGGCTTGCCGTTTGAGCTTAGGATAAAAGGCCTTGGAAAATTTGGCAGGGGAGGAAAAGATTTATACTGGCTGGGCGTGGATAGGTGCGCCGCGCTGGAAGAGATGCAGGAAAAGCTTTCCGACGCGCTCCGTGAAAGGGGCTTTGCAATTGAACAAAGGGAATACAAGCCGCATTTGACGCTTGGCAGGGAGGTCGTGCCGCTTCGGGCTTTTGACAGAGAGGCTTTTCAAAAATCATTTGGTACGGTTACCCAAAGGGTTATGTCAATTGATTTAATGAAATCTGAAAGAATCGGCGGCAGGCTTACCTATACAAAGATATTCAGTACAGCGCTGGGATAAACGGAGCTATCCCGTTACGACGTTCTGGGGTGCCCCGTCCAGAAAAGCGCGGATGTTGGAAAGTACTGTTTTCAGCAGCCGGCGCCTTGTTTCCATAGGGGCCCAGGCGACGTGGGGCGTTATGGTGATGTTCGGCGCGCCCAGCAGCGGGCAGTCGGGGCGCATCGGCTCTTTGCGCAGTACATCTATGCCAGCGCCGGAAAGCTTTCCGCTTTCAAGCGCGTGAAGCAGCGCCTCTTCGTCTACAATGGCGCCTCGGGCGGTGTTTACGAAGTATGCGCCGTCTTTGCATTTTTCAAACGCTTCGGCGTTGAACATATTTCTGGAATCGTCATTGAGCGGGCAGTGGACGGAAATGACGTCGCTTTTTGCCAGAAGCTCCTCAAAGGAGACAAACCCCACGTTATCATGCGTTTTGGGAGAGCGTGTGCAGCTTAAAACGTTCATTCCAAATGCAAGTGCAATCTGCGCGGCCGCCTGCGCGATTGCGCCGAACCCGACAAGCCCGATTGTTTTTCCGTAAAGCTCCTGCGTTGGATATATAAATTTAGAAAAGGTTGCGCTTTGCGTCCAGCCGCCGTCCTCGACGAACGCGCTGTATTCGCCGACTTTACTGAAATGCTCTAAAATGAGCGCAAATGTATGCTGTGCCACCGCGCTTGTCGAATAGCTTCCCGCGTTGCATACCGTGATGCCGCGCTCTTTGCAGTGGGCAAGGTCGACGTTATTGTAGCCGGTGGCAAACAGGCCGATGTACTTTAAGTTCTCCGCCTTTGCAAGCGTTTGCGCGTTCATTGGCGTTTTGTTGCATAGGATTATATCAGCATCCTTCACCTGCCCGGCAATCTCGTCATAAACTGTAAGGTCGCGGCATATAAGCTCACCGAATTGCTCAATTGGTTCGAGCGAGAGGTCACCGTCCGTTATGGTTTCCGTATCGGTCACGATTATTTTCATAAGCACTGCTCCTTTCTGTGTATGCTTTTAATATAGCATTGTTTTCATTGTTTGCACAAGGGCGCCGCCGTATTCTTTAAAATACGCTGCATGCATCGAGCATAAAGCTTGCGCAAACTGTTTTTCTGTTATACATTATATATAGAAAGAAATACGGAGGGACAGATATGTCAGCTGCAAGGGAAACTGTAATGAAAAGGCTCGAAGAGCTTTCTATCAAGTACAAGGTAACGGAGCACGAGGCGGTGTTTACCATCAGCCAAATGGAGAAGCTGGGAATAGGGCAGTCCGGACATGTTGCTAAGAATTTATTTTTGCGCGACGCAAAGGGGAAACGCCATTTCCTTATAACGCTTTGCGGGGACAAGCAAGCGGACTTAAAAACGCTTGGCTCGAAGCTTGGCGGCGTACGCCTGAGCTTTGCCTCTGAAGAACGGCTGGAACGGATGCTGAAGCTGAAAAAAGGGTCGGTGACGCCGCTTGGGGTAATTAATGATGAAGCCAATGTTGTGGAAATCGTTCTGGATATGGATTTGGAAAGGGAGGACCATATAGGGGTTCACCCAAATGAGAACACGGCTACTGTTTGGCTTTCATACCCGGACCTGTGCCGCTATATCGAGAGCTGCGGGCATTCGTTTACCAGTATGGAAATCTGAAAAAATGTGGAACAAAGCAAGATAACCTGCACGTTCTTTCCTTCGATTGTCAGGCCGTTTGTCCTATATTTCACAAAAATAAAACGTTGCTTGTAATTGGACTTTCCGTATTATATAATCAAGTTAAAGCAGATAAGACTTAGACGTGATGAAAACGGGAGGAATTTACATGAAGGTTTTATTGACCGGAGGAGCCGGCTACATTGGAAGCCATACCTGTATTGAGCTGATAAACGCGGGATTTGAAACGGTAATCGCGGACGATTTCAGTAACAGCAAGCCTGAGGTCGTCAGCCGGATTAAGGAAATTACCGGCGTAGACGTACCCGTTTACGATATAGACGTGGCCGACAGGGACGCGGTCGACAAAATGTTCCGTGAAAACGAAATAGGCGCGGTCGTCCATTTTGCCGGATTTAAGGCGGTCGGCGAATCAGTGCAGATTCCCCTGAAATACTACCGCAACAATCTGGACACGACGCTTACCCTGCTGGAAGCAATGGAAAAGTACGATATCAACCGCTTTGTATTCAGTTCCTCGGCGACGGTTTACGGTGTTCCCGAGCGCGTGCCGCTTGTGGAGGGCATGCCCACCGGCTGTACCAACCCCTACGGCTGGACAAAATATATGATTGAACAGATTTTGACGGACGCGTCCCACGCCAACCCAAAGCTTTCCGTTGCGCTGCTCCGTTATTTTAATCCGATTGGCGCACATGAAAGCGGCAGGATTGGGGAGGACCCCAACGGTACCCCGAATAACCTTCTTCCCTATATTACGCAGGTCGCGGCGGGCAGGCTCAAGCAGCTTTCCGTATTCGGTGACGATTATCCCACCAAGGATGGCACGGGCGTACGCGATTATATTCATGTGGTGGATTTGGCAAAGGGCCATGTTGCCGCAATTAATTATGCCAGCCAGCACGATGGGGTTGAGATTTTTAATCTCGGAACCGGAATCGGCTACAGCGTGCTTGATATTGTCAAGACCTTTGAAAAGGTGAATGGCGTGAAAATCCCCTACGTAATAAAAGACAGGAGAAGCGGCGACATTGCAGAGTGCTATGCGGACCCTGAAAAGGCCAAGGAAATTATGGGGTGGACGGCGGAAAAAAATCTGGAGGATATGTGCAGGGATTCATGGAATTGGCAGAAAAACAATTTAAACGGTTATGAAAGCTAAAAAGACAACATTTTTTATACAAAAATAACAATAACTTGGATGGAAATTTTTCGCTTTCTTGTAGATTAATTTTTGTGAAATTTTTAAATTTTATTGCTTTTTGGATTAGTATAGGCTATAATTGTAATGCTTATCAAAAGCGTAAACAAAAGGAGGATTCTGAAAATGTTTAGAAAACACAGCAAAGTAATCAGTGTTATTCTTTCCTTAACATTGATTGCGACAATGTGCGTCATGTCCGCGACCAGCTTTTCCGCGGCGGACACGGGTTTCTACGTTGTAGGCGAGATGCAGGGCTGGGCCCCCGCTACCGCAGACCCTATGACGGATAACGGAGACGGCACATGGACAAAGGTTTATACAAACCTGCCGGTTGGAGCGGGTGGCTTCAAGGTAATTGACGCGCAGTCTTCCGACTGGGACTCTTTTAATCAGTACAATCAGGACGGCAACGCCAATTTTGGCAAGCCCGATGTCAAGTACGAAATTACAGAAGCGAACTCTACGATGACAATTGTCTTCAGTGAGACCGAGATGAAGGTTCTCTCCTGGGAAATCACCGCGGGCGAACAGCCGACCGGTGGCTCTGAAGCGACCGACCCGTCGGAGCAGCCGTCTGCAACGGACGCTACAGAGGCTTCTACTGCCCCTGCGGCCGACACGGTTACAATCAACGGCGTAGAATTCAAGACCGGCGACAAGGTCGTTTACACGGCTTATCTGAAGGTCGCTGAGCTTGCAGCCGGCATTAATGTACATGTTGCTTATGACGGCGGCCTTCTGAAGGTTTCCGATAAGACGCTGGCAGCTAAGAAAGCCGAAGTGATTCCGGTTGCTTATACAGGCAGCTGCGTTCTGAACTTTGACCCGGTTGACGCATCCAACCAGGTACTGTTCAATTCAAACGACATCGACGAAGGATACGACTTTACAGCAGACGGCAAAGTGCTTATTACACTCACGTTTGACGTAATCGGCACCTCTGGCACCGGCACAATCAAGGCTGTTGTCGACGAGCTGCTCGGTATGACAAATGCCGACAAGGAGAATCCTCCGATTGCTGACTTTGAATTAACTGACAAAACAAGCAAGGAAGAGCCGGTAATCCCGTCAGAAACAGAAACCGCAACCTCTACAGAAACAGAGACGGAGACCGCTACTGAAACCCAGCCGGTTAACGATAAGGTTATTATCAATGGTTATAAGTACACGCAGGGTTCCGAGCTTACCTATACAGCTTACCTCAAGACGAGCGAGCTTGCGGCGGGCATCAACGTAATCGTTGATTACAGCGGCGACCTGCTGAAGCTTAGCGACGTAACATTGAATGCGAAGAAGAAGGAAGTTATTCCGGTTGCTTATACAGGCAGCTCAATCCTGAACTTTGCTCCCATCGACGGCGCAAGCCAGGTACTGTTCAACTCCAACGATATCGATGAAGGCTACGACTTCACTGTTGACGACGCAGTTCTTATCACGCTGAAGTTCGACGTCACAGCGGCTTCCGGTGTTGGCAGCATTAAGACAAATATTGTTGAACTGCTCGCTATGACCAATAAAGACAACCAGAATCTCCCGATTACCGATTATAAGGTGACAGAGAAGTTTGAGGGTTATATTCCGGATGGCACTGAGCCGACGGAAACACAGCCGACTCAGCCGACTGAAACACAGCCGACCCAGCCGACAGAAACACAGCCGACTCAGCCGACGGAAACACAGCCGACCCAGCCGACAGAAACTCAGCCGACTGAGCCCCAGCCGACTCAGCCGACAGAAACTCAGCCGACTGAGCCCCAGCCGACACAGCCGACGGAATCTCAGCCAACTGAGCCCCAGCCGACTCAGCCGACGGAATCTCAGCCAACTGAGCCCACAGACGCTCCTACAAATGCCCCGACTTCCGCACCGACAGTAGCACCGACTCAGGCACCTACACAGGGCCCGACCAATGGTGGTACCACCAACGGCGTTACAACGGGCGACAGCACTTCGGTTGCGATGCTCCTGGCGATTCTCATGCTGGCAGCTGGTGCCATTGTGGTAGCGCGCAAGCGTGTAAAAGAGTAAGATTAGTTTGGATAAGAAGCCAATCTGAATAAACAAACCCTCCGGTTAATCCCGGAGGGTTTTTGTTATTGCTGATAGATGAATTTGCTTTTTTCGTTGTCTTTTATTTGTTTTTATATTATAATAGACTGCAAGTGATTCGCGCCGCGCTTTTTTGGCGCTAACAGTAATGAAAACGGAGGAGAGTCCTATGAAGACAAAGAAAAAAATACTTCGTTCCGGTACAGCATTGGCTACCGCCTTGCTTATCATATGCCTTTCGTTAGTGACGGTGTTTGCCGCAAACGAGGCGGAATATAAGGTGAACGGCCAAACGGTCAGGACTGGGGATACCGTAACCTATATCCTGCGCTTTACCGGCCTCAACAAAAAGGTTGCCGGAATCAACATGTATGTGGAATACGACGAAAAACATCTTTCGGTTATAAAAGAAACGGCAAATCTTCCAGTTTTTACCGATGCTGTATGCAATACGGCTTCTGCGGGCAAGGTGTATTTCAACTCCGCGAACGCCGCCCGGGGCTACGAAATAGATGATGAGGCAATTATTATTTCGATTTCTTTTAAAATCAAGGATGAAGCAGGAACAATTCCCGATATTACAAGCGTGGTCGAAGAACTGTATGATATGGATGTCAAGCCGGTGGACTCCAGCGCTTACCAGCTGGATGGCTCCGTTATAGAAGGCACTCTGCCTGACGTGGTTACTCCGCAGGACGTCGAAAAAAGAATCGAACAGGCGAAGAAAGACAGCGGGGAGGATACGGGTACAAATTCTATTAATCTCTGGATTATCATAGGCGGTGCGGCGGCTTTGCTTTGTATTGCGGCGGCCGGCATCATAATTATAGCGAGAAGAAACGGAAAGAAAGAACAGACTCCCAAAGACAGCAGCGCGGATGATTCCGAGACAGAGCAGAAGAGCAGGAACGAATAATCTTTCGTCGTAACCACAAAAATAACTAATACTTATTGTATAATTTGTGAAAAGTTCGGATTTCCATAAATAATTTATCCAAAAAGCCTTGAAGTCACATTTTGCTTAGTGTATAATAAATTCGCTGAAGTGTACACAGACTTCGAAAAAATATTAGGAGGAAAAAACCAATGAGAAAGTTAACCAGCGTATTACTTGTACTTTTACTGGTAGTATCTATGTGCTGTATCGCCGCGACAAACGTTGGCGCATCCGGTGCTGCGGATCTGCCGGAACCCGCTGAGGGAATGTACAGGTACTATTTCCTGGCTCCGAACCAGTGGCTTGAGACGAATGACGTCGCGGGCATTTACTGGTGGACCCCGTCTGAGAACGGTGCCTGGCCGGGTGAAGAAGCAACAAGAGTAGGCGACTACAAGAACCTGTTCTATTATGACGTACCGAAGGAGACTCCGGTGATTATCTGGAACGCGTTCGTTGACGCCGGAACAAAAGACAATCCGACAGAAGATGCACCGTATGCTTTCCAGACAGCAAACGTGAGCGTCGAATACCTCGATCCCGGTGAGAACGACAAGTGGCCCGAAGGCCGTGACGACATGAATGGCTGCATTTATGTTATCGACTGCAACGGCGCTCCTGACTTCGACCCGTTTGGCGGCGCTACCACATGGCCCGGCGAATGGTGCGATTTCGACCCCGAGACGACTAAGATTGACGGCGACCTCACGGCGGAGGAATATGTTGCTCAGAAGTACTTTGATGTAACACAGCCGACTCAGCCGAGCGAAACAGACCCGTCCAGCGATTCGTCTGACCCGACCGACGAGCCTACAAGCGAGCCGGCTACATCTACACAGCCTGTGACGAGCGACCCGACTGAGCCTTCTTCTGAATCGACTCAGCCGACAACCGCACCGGCAGAATCCATGACAATCAACGGCGTTAAGGTGAAAACAGGCGACCAGGTTACTTATACGGCTTATCTGAAGGCCGAAGAGCTTGCGGCTGGAATCAATGCCTATGTTGAGTATGACGGCAGCCTTCTGAAGGTTTCTGACGAAACAAAGGCGCTTAAGAAAAAGGACGTTATTCCAACTGCTTATACAGGCAGCTCTATACTGAACTTTGACCCGGTCGACGGCGCAAGCCAGGTACTGTTCAATTCCAACGATATTGACGAGGGTTACGATTTCACAGCGGACGGCACTGTTCTTATCACGCTGAAGTTTGATGTTATCGGTACCTCCGGCGATGGCAAGATTGAGACAAAGGTTCTTGAGTTCCTCGGCATGACCGACGACGACAACAAGAATCTCCCCATCGATTATGTCCTGACTGACATGACAGAAGGTCCGAAGCACACCTACAATGTCGCTGGTGAGAAAACCCTCACAGGCTTTGAGTGGAATGCTGCTGAGAACCCGATGACCCAGGGTGAAGATGGCGTCTGGACGCTTACCTTTAAGGATATTCCGGCTGGAACGTATTCTTATAAGATTTGCGAAGACGGCAAGTTCGATGTTACCTATAATGATAAGGGCCTCTGTTCTGAAAGCAACAACAACAATGTTGTATTTACCACTGATGATGTCTGCGATATAACCATTTTCTTTGATGGAAACAAAACTTGGGCTGAAGGCGAGCATATTATTATCGTTACAGACCACACCTATACGATTGCAGGCAACGCGGACCTTTGCGGAAGCAGCTGGGATCCGGCGGACGCGAACAATGATATGACCAAAATCAGCGAAGGCGTTTACCAGAAGGTTTACACCAATGTTGACGCTGGCCAGTATGACTTCAAGGTTGCGCAGGATCATTCCTGGGGCATTAGCTGGGGCGACCCGACTACAGAATCCGGAAATGCTTTTGTTAACGTTGATGAAGACAATTCTACTGTTACGATTACCTTTACAGTAGAGACTGGGGCAATTGTTGTTGATGTAACTCCTGGCAGCTCTGAGCCTCAGCCGACCGAGCCGTCTTCTGACGTGACTGAGCCGACAGGTACAGAGCCAACCGAACCGACAGGCGCAGAGCCGACCGAGCCGACAGGTACAGAGCCGACCGAGCCTTCCACGGGTTCTGAGCCGACTGATGCTCCTACAGACGCACCGACAAGCGCACCGACATCTGCTCCTACCGATGCTCCGACCAATGGCGGAACACCCGGTGGTTCTAACGGCAAGGTTCCAACAGGTGATAGCACATCTGTTACCCTGCTCCTCAGCATCCTGATGCTTGCTGCTGGCGCGGTAGTCCTTGCACGCAAAAAGGTTAAAGGCTGATTCTCTTATTTGAGAACGGTAGATTAATAAACGCGAATGGCCCTCCGGTTTCCGGAGGGCTTTTTGTTTTATATCTATTTGGTGGGAATGCTCTTTGTTTTTTCCTGGATAAAGCTGCATTTGTTTTGTACACTTTGAAAAAATATGAAGTCTAAATTTGTTCAAAACAGATAATTCAGGGGAAGTACATCCAATTGTTATGAAAAGTTATTGCAGTTTTGAATTGAATGTTGTATAATATTCACACTGAAGTATCTGCTTCAGATTGAAGAAAAGCTTTTAAGGAGGAGACAAAAATGTCCAAAAAAGTACTTAGCGTACTTCTGGCCGTTGCCATGTTGGTAACCATGCTGTGTGTTGCAGGCGTAAGTGCAGGCGCAAGTGACGCAAAGCAAATGGAAGGCGGCACCATCTATTTTGAAGTACCGGAAAGCTGGGGCGAGATTACGTCCAAATCTGCTGTTTATGCCCATATTTGGGTAAACGCAGGTGGTGAAGAACTGTCTGCTTGGCAGACAAAGGCTGAAAAGATGAAGCTCGTTGAGGGCCGTACCTTCAGCTACACAATTCCGAAATCTCCGGCCGAGCCGGACAGCGTGGACTGGAACATGGTTATTTTCAGCATGTACCAGGTGGATCAGACCTATGATCTGACGATGAACCTGTCATGCCTTGGCGATACCGCCTATGTGACCGGAAATAAGCTTGAGAACCCGGTTGACTCTAATAAAACGGTTCTTGAAGCTCTCTGGAAAAATAACAAGGACCAGGGACCCCATCTTGTAATTTCCAGCATCGGCAACATTGTTGGCAGTACGGTTGTTCCCGGTGAAACGCTGGACAGCATTATTGAGGCCTTTGTTACGAATTATCCGTCCATTGCAACGGAAGAGAAGGTTGCGCAGCTCAGAGAGGAATTAGCCCCTTATTTTGAGAATGATCCGGGTTCTGACCCGACGACCACTCCGACGACGAGCGGCCCGACAGACGAGCCGACGACGGCTCCTGACACGAAACCCACAACACCCCCGACAACCGACCCGACCGATCCGGTGACCGATCCTGCAACTGACCCGGTAACCGACCCGACCGGCGACACGGAATCCACTACTGACCAGTATGGCCGTGAAAGAGGTATTCCGGTTCCGATGAACGTGCAAATGCCTAAGAGAGTTATGGATAACAACGGCCAGCCCGGCAATGCAGAACATCCGGATTGGGACGGCTATTACAGGATTTATTATTTCAGAGCTCCCGCTGAGTGGATGGAAAATGCCAAGTACAAAGAGGACGGCTATGAGATTGGCTTCTATTGGTTCTATGGTGAGGAAAGCGGCGCCGCATGGCCTGGTGTTCCAGCAACAAAGCTGAATGTAGAAGGCTATGAGGACGTTTACTACGCAATTGCTCCTTCCTATGCGAACAACATTATCTGGAACAACGGTATCAACGGCGGTCTCGAAAAAGATGAGAATTTCGACCCCGCCAAGAAAGCGGCTGCCCTCCAGACAGCCGACATCAATGTAGAAGACGGTATGTTCAACCAGATTGAACAGGACGACCTTTGCGGCTCTATCTTTGAGCTCAATGGTGAGACGATTAAACAACCGAATCCTTATACAGGAGAAGTACAGTTGTTATATCTCGGTGACTGGTCTTACTTCAACCCGCTGACCGGTGCACAGACGACACAGCCTCTTACAGTTGACGGTGAAGTAATGATTGATGAAAACGGATTTAATATGAACCCGTACTTCGATATGGATTACTCTTATGTCCGTAAAGGGGAGCCAATACCAGAGCCCTCTTCCTCCACTTTGCCCCCGTCTGATGACCCGACCAATCCGACCAATGGCACCGGAAAGAATCCTGGCACTGTAAATACGGCACAGGATGTCGCATCTTTCTTTGTGCTTGCTACAATCCTCCTTGCTGCTGCCGGCGTAGTTGTTATTGCGCGCAGGAAAAAAGCACAGGGCTGATTTTAAGCTGGCCTGAAACCTAGAAGTTATAAAACCTCCCGTCCTTAAAACGTAAGGATGGGAGGTTTTTTGTATTGCCCTTACATGCTGTTTCCAATTATCTATAACTGTTTGTATAAATCATAGAAAATTATGCTTGTATTTAAAATTTAATGTGGATTTACTATCAAAAAAATTTGAAAAACGGTTGAAGTTTTTCTTTATATATTGTATAATTACGGTACTGAAGTATGAACTTCGGATTTATACGTTTTAAGGAGGAGACAAGAAATGTCCAAGAAAGTAATGAGCGTACTGCTGGTCGCTGTTATGGTTGTGTCCATGGTTTGTGTTGCCGGTATCAGTGCGTCTGCCTTCAGCGGCGGTAAGGTCTATGTTGAGCTTCCCGAAGCATGGGCAAAATCTGCAAAAGCCGTATACTGCCATATTTGGAAAAATGGCGGAGATGAGCTTTATGCATGGCAGACCAAGAATGAGAAAATGACCGAAGAAGGCAACAACAAGTGGAGCTATGAAATCCCGGCGGGAGACTGGGACATGGTTATTTTCAGCACAAGCACAGGCGTTCAGACGTATGACCTCACCCTTGGTGACGAATGCGTTGGCGATACCGCTTATGTAACAGACGAAATGATTGAGAATCCTATGGATTCCGACAAAATGACTAATGCTGCGCGCTGGAGAAACAACGGCAGCAAATACGGCCCCCACTTCGCAATCACAAGCATCGGCAATGTTGTCGGTGAAGTGCTTGCCCCCGGTGAGGATCCGCAGGCTGTCCTCGACGCATTTATTGCAAATTATCCTGACTATGCTACAGATGAGAAGGTTGCTGAGCTGAGAAAGACTTTAAAGCTCGACTCCGGCGATAACAACTCCTCCAGCAAGAAGGAAGAAAACAAGGATACAAGCAGCAAGAGCAGTACCGCAAGCACCGGCACTACCAAGACCGGCGATTCTACTCCCTTCGTAGCGCTTGCAGTGCTCCTTGTAGCGGCTCTTGGCGTGGCAGTCATTGCTTCCAAGAAAAAGGTTTCTGAGTAATTAACCGCAATATTTTTGCAAACGAAAAGCCTTCCCAGTACCGGGAAGGCTTTTTTTGACGATAAAGGCAGGCAGTGTTTTGCAGTCAATCTAATTATAAGTGTGTTCGCATATTTCATTAATTTTTTTCTGCAGCTTTAAAAAATCTTCAAAAGCGTCTGGCTTTTGCCGGGGATTGCGAAGCAGGGCGGCCGGATGAAGCGTTGCCATCATAAGCAGGCCATTTCTTTCAAAAAATATACCATGCTCTTTGGTGATTTTCATATCCGGTTTAATAATTTTCATTGCCGCGATCCTGCCGAGACATACAATGATTTTCGGCCTGATTAAAGCAACCTGGTTTCTCAGCCATCCAATGCACGCCTCCTGCTCTTCTGGTAAAGGGTCGCGGTTTTGAGGCGGCCTGCATTTGACGATATTTGCTATATAGATATTTTTGTTGCGGTCAAGGTCAATGGCTTTAAGCATTTTATCAAGAAGCTGGCCGCCGCGCCCAACGAAAGGTTCACCCTGTAAATCCTCGTTCTGGCCAGGTCCTTCTCCTATAAATAAGACCTCGGCATTTTGATTCCCAACGCCGAAGACTACGTTGGTACGCGTTTTACATAGGTTACATTTTTCGCAGCAGAGGCAATCGCGTTCTAAATTTTCCCAGGATTCGTACATGTTTTTCCTTCTTTCCAAATAGGTACTGTTAAACAAATTTTTCTTTTGTATATTGCGGCGGAATGCCGTCTGATTTAGCCTGTCAAAAATATAAACATAGAGAACAGCGAATACCAATACTGCTTTTTACAATATCATGAACACAAGAACTGCTGGTTAAAAGGGGATGCGCCCCGTTCCGGTGCGTGTTTCAATGTTCTCCCAGCCGCCGTAAGGCTTGCTTTTGCAAGGCTTTCGACCTGCGGCGTGAGGTTATTATAACATATGTTTTAAAAAGGCGCAAAATATTTGCTGGAAAGGTTGAAATTGCAGCGGAACAGTTGTAATATAATATCAGAAAAAATAGTAAAATCATGCGTTCCGCGCGCGCGGAAAAGCGCGGAGAAATGGTGGTCAAGGCAATGAAAATTATGGTTGAAACCTCGGCAAGACATCTGCATGTAACCCAGGAGGCGCTTGAAGCTTTATTCGGCAAGGGTGCTGTCCTGACAAATAAAAAGGATTTGTCCCAGCCCGGACAGTTTGCCTGTATGGAAAAGGTAAAGGTAGTGGGGCCTAAAGGTGAACTCGTTATGTCAATTCTTGGGCCTGTAAGAAGCGCATGTCAGGTGGAAGTCGCTTTAACGGATGCAAGAAAGCTCGGTATTGCGGCGCCGGTACGCGAGTCTGGCGATATTGCCGGAACTCCTGGCTGCAAGCTAATTGGCCCTGCTGGTGAAATGGACATTGAATGCGGAGTGATTGCCGCAAAGAGGCATATTCATCTTGACCCAAAGACGGCCCAGGAGTTTGGTCTTTCAGACAAGCAGACTGTCTCAGTCAAAGTAGGCGCACAGGAAAGGATGCTTACATTTGGCGATGTTGTTATCAGGGTCAGCGAAAAGTTTGCACCCGCAATGCATATCGATACCGATGAATCTAACGCCGCCGGGCTTACCGGAACGGTGGACGGGGAAATTATTGCCTGATTAAATAAAGGAATACATTTTATAGAAATCCCATTTGCTGTACAGCGCTGCCGCTGGTTTGCAAATGGGATTTTTGCTTTGCTTTCATTTATTTATCCATGACAGCCAAAAGAATCGAAAAATAATGAAAGATACTTCCCGCTATTGTGAACAGATGCCAGATAGAGTGAAAGTACTTGATTTTTTTGATTGCGTAAAATATTACTCCGACCGTATAGAACACGCCGCCGGTCAGCAGGAAAATCAGCGAAATCTGAGGAATGGATTCCATCAGCGGCTTGATTGCAAGAATAATCACCCAGCCCATCAAAATATAGCAGACAACAGAGGGCTTTCGAAAGCGTTCCAAATCAATCGAATTTAATACGATGCCGATGATTGCGGCGCCCCAGACGATGCCGAATAATGTCCAGCCGAGCCAGCCGTTCAGGCAGAAAAGCGTCAGCGGCGTATAAGTTCCTGCGATAAGAAAGAAAATTGTATTATGGTCCATAATACGGAAAAACTTTTTTGCTTTTTCGTTTGTAATCGCATGATACAGTGTGGACATCGTATACAGGATAATCAGGGACGCGCCGTAAATACAGGAGCTGACGACAGCCCAGGTATTTGCATAAATCACGGAGAATATAATCAGGATTATGGTACCGGCGATAGAAAGCAGGCTGCCGGCACCGTGTGAGACAGAGTTGAAAATCTCTTCCCCAAGTGTATAACGTTTGGGTGTTTTATTCATGAATAAGGCCTCCGTTGAGAACTGTTATTTTTAGGTCTGAAGAAGAAAGGCTGTAGCCGCCCATTGTACGCTTTGCCATAATTTCAGTCAGGCTTGAATTGTCGCAAACGCTTGAAATGCCATCGTCGTCATACAGCAGGTATACCGCCTGGTCCGGTACAAAACCAATCAGGGAAAGCTGTCTGCGGTTGAGCCCGCCGGTACACGCGGCGCTTTCGCACAGCGGCAGAAGATGGTTTTTCCTGATGAAAATAGGAACCTCGTCAAGCGCTACATCTATGTAATGGTCGCCCTTGCGCATAATGGAATGCCTGCATAGCTGAGAGCCGCGCAGCGTAATACAAAGCATATCCTCAGGGAGGTATACATAGCGCCCTGAGGCGTTCTGTTCATAAACGGGGGCTATCATGATACTGTCGCCGACCATCAGCTGGTCTTCTACTTTTCTTGCGCGGCTGTCTTCCCGGTAAGCGAAGGCAAGAGGGCGGAACATCATGGTATTGTTTAAAGCGGCTTTCATATATTCACTGTAAAGATAGGGAATCAGCCGGTAGCGTACGGATATAACGTCTGCAAACGCTTTTGTATCGTCAAACCGGTAGCATTCCTGCTCACGGGTGCCGAGCGCGGAGTGGTTGCGCATCAAGGGGGTAAACACGCCGAAGGCGAGCCATCGCAGAAGCAGGTCGCGCGTTACGTCGCCGCCGAAACCGCCAATATCGGCGCCTGTGTAGAGAAAGCCGCACATATTAAACGACGGCATCATTTTAATGTTGAGCAGCAGGTGGGACCACCACGACTGATTGTCCCCTGTCCAGATACCGCTGTACCGATGCATACCGACATAGGAGGAACGGGAGAAAAGCAAAATCCGCTTGCCGGGAACGATTTCCTCGAATGCTTCCGCCGCGCTGCGCGTCATGTAATACCCATACAGGTTGTGAACCTTATCGTGGCGAACCTTCACGCCATCCATATCGTGGTAAAAGCTTTGATAATCGTCCATGCTGTTGGAAAGAGCTCCAAACAGGTCGCGTAAATCAAAGAACGAATAAATATCCAGCCGTTTGTTTTTATATTGCGCAAGCGCGTCCCAAGCCTTTAAAAGCCCTTTTTCCGAATAAAAAATGGCAGGCTCGTTCATGTCGTTCCAAAAGCCTTCTATTCCACAATCCAGCAGAGATTTGTACTGGTGTCCAAACCACCGGCGCGCGCCGCTGTTTAGAAAGTCGGGAAAGTGCGTGTGTCCCGGCCAGACAGCAGTGACGTAGTCCCTGCCGTTTTCATCCTTGCAGAAGTACCCGTTTTCGGCGCCTTCCTCGTAAACGCTGTAGCCCTTTTCAATTTTCACGCCCGCGTCGATAATAGGAACCAGGCGGACGCCCTTTTCCTTCATTTCCGACACAAATTCAGGAAAACGGGGGAATTTAGAATTATCTACTGTGAAATCTTTGAAATCGTCCATATAGTCGATATCAAGGTAAACCGCGTCAAGCGGAATGCCGTTTTTCCGGTATCCTTCGACGACATTGCGGATATCCTGCTCGTTTTGATACCCCCAGCGGCTTTGCTGGAAACCGAACGCCCATCTTGGCGCGAGATAGCTGCGGCCTATCATTCGGCGGAATTGCGTGACAATATCGTTTTCACTGTCCCCTGTAATGACATAGAGCTTGAAATCAGGTGTTTCCGGCTCAATCATGAGCAAATCGTGCGTTTGATATCCGATATCGAACACAACACGCCCCGCAAAATCCACAAATACGCCAAATAGCTCTTTGCCGCTTACGATAATGAAGTTATGCGCTCCATAAAGGGAACGTTTTGTTTCCGTATGGTTCGGGTCGTCGGTACAAAAGCTTTCATAACGCCAGCCTCGTTTATCGATGCCGCGGATTGCTTGTCCAAGTCCGTATACTGCGTCGTTTTCACCGAGCCGGCGGGAGAGCCGAAGGGAGCTTTCCGTTTTGTCCAGGGTCAAAAAATCAGGAGCGTCGGCGCTGGGGATGAATTCTGCGACGACTGCCTGCGTATTAATCGGGTTGCCGAAGCGGTAATATGTAATCATGAAAACTTCCTCCTGAACCGGCGTTTGATGTTGCAATTGCCGGGTAATTTCTTTATAATTGTTATTATACAAACGAACCGGGAAAATATATTGTCAGAAAATAATTATCGTGACAATTGAGGGGGAATAATTTTGGACAGGAAAGTAATGCTCACGGCCGACAGTACCTGCGACTTGAATAAGGAGCTTATGCAGCGGTACCATGTGAAAACTTATCCACTGCATATCGTGCTGGGTGGTAAAAGCTTTGAAGACAGCGTAAACATTATGCCGGATGAGATATATGAAAATTTTTATAAAACAGGGGAGCTGCCGAAGACTTCGGCAATCAACGCTGGGGAATATATCGACGCCTTTCGCCCTTTTATCGAGCAGGGGTATGAAATCGTACATATCAATATCGGGAGCGCTTTGTCAGGCTCGCACCAGAACTGCGTAACCGCCGCAAAGGAGCTGGGGCATGTATACCCCGTAGATTCCTGCAACCTTTCCTCGGGAACCGGGCTGCTCGTAATTGAAGCCGCGCAGCGAATTGCACAGGGGATGGACGCAAGGCAGACGGCGCAAGAGGTGCAGGCGCTTACTGCAAAGAGCCATGCGAGCTTTATTATTGACCGCCTTGACTTTATGCGGGCTGGCGGGCGCTGCTCCACAGTTACGATGCTCGGCGCGAACCTGCTCAATTTAAAGCCCTGTATTGAAGTGGACAATGAGCACGGAGGCGCAATGGGCGTTGGGAAAAAATACCGCGGAAAGCTTGAAAAGGTCTTACAGAACTATGTTGAGGAAAAGCTTACACAGTACGGCAACATCAGGACAGACCGGATATTTATTACGCATTCGGGTATTTCAAAAGAACGCGAGCAGATGGTTTACGACCTGTTAAAAAGCAAAAACTATTTTAAGGAAATTCTGATTACGCGCGCAAGCTGTACGATATCCTCCCACTGCGGGCCGAACACGCTTGGCATCCTGTTCATGACGGAATAATGCAGGCCATAGCAGGAAGCTCATTTAATGATGTTTTTGAGTAAAAAGGCCGTCCAGAACTTGTTCTGGACGGCCTTTGTCGTCAGGATTTGGAAACAGATTCTGTGAAATCGCCTTCCAGTTTTTTACCGTCGAAGTCAAGCAGCTCGGAAAGTGTCAGGGAAATATCGCTTGACGTTGCGCTGGACGTGCCTGTAACCTCGAAGGAGACTTTAACAAGCACCTTTTCAGAGGCAAAATCGAAGCCGTCGAGATTTGCGGAATTGAACAGCAGCTGGTCTTTTTCCTTTGCGTTATATATCGGGTTTCCTATTTCTGGAAACTCAATGGAGTCCTCCTTTATCTTTAGGAGGCTGGAATTATAGTTTACATAGCCGTTTACACCGCAGACCGTTTTGTTTACGCCGCCGAGATAGGCAGTATAGGTGACGGTATCTCCGACCTGGAATTCTTTTCCGTTTATTGTAATCGCCCCAGAAGGATTATTGTTTGATTCTCCGCCAGACGCATCGCCGCCGGAAGAACTGCTGCCAGAAGCAGGATTGCCTCCGGAGCTGTTATTGCTGCCGGAAGCCGTGGAGCTGCCGCCGGAGCCTGAGGACTGTCCGCCGCCGGAAGAGCCGTTTGACGTGTCCGAAGGATTATTGGAAATACTGCCACTGGAGCTATTTTGAATGGCATTGCCGTTTTCATCAGTCGGAAGCTCACTTGACGGCTTATTGCTTGAAATAGGGTTGCCGTCCGGGCCGGTAGGCACCTGAGAAACGACGCCCGGCAGCTTTTCCGGACGAAATACAAAATTACCGTTATCGAGTTTGAAAACGCCGGTCGCAAACAACGCGGCGGTAAGCAGGGCCAGTATAACGACGACGGCAATTATAATTTTTACGCCGAGCGGGATTTTTCGCTGTTTTTTGTACGCGGTATTGACGTCAACATTATATTCTCTGAGTTTTTCGGGAATTTCCTCCTTTGGGGAAGCCGCGCCAAAATCGTCTCCGTAACCGCTGCCGGCTGGGGCTGGCGTTCCGGAGGAGGCACCGGCAAAGCCCATGGAAGGGTCAACCGGCGGTTCCTGTTCGTCCATGGGGGAATCAAAGCCGTCGTGGTACTGCATATCGTTATCGGAATGAATGACCGTCTGGTCGTCGTCATAAAGAGATTTTGTTTCCTCTAGTATACGTGAAACATCTTCCTGCGGGTTGTATCCGCAGGCCGGACATTGCGGGAGCTGTTCGTCGTATTCGTTGTTGCACTTTGGACAGCGAATCATTTTATCAGGTCCTTTCAAAAAAATATACGGTTTTAATGTTCCGTATATTCCGTTATCAAACAGATTATAACATTATCTGCACATGGAGTAAAGAAAAAGCCGGTTATTTCATACAATGTTAAAATATGCCGGACGGATTCCTGTTCAAAATTTTTCAATAAAAAACATGCAATTTTTTTACAGTCCGATTAAACTTTGTTTTAATTTAGCGGTTAAAATAAAAACATCAAAGGAAGAAAGCAAACGGATAACGCGGGGTTTGAAATCTCCCCTTTGACTATATAGGGCTGTACGCGCAAGGAACGCCGTGCAGCCCAGATTTTTTATAATTATCCTCTCTTTGCATTAGGCGCCGCCGGGCTGAAACGGCGGGTGCCGCTGTAACAGTTTTATAATGAGTTTTTTAAAATAACAGGCGTACAGATTTCCTGGCAGGTTATCTGTGCGCTGTTTTTATTTCGGTTCAAAGTTGACCAAAGCCGGTCAACTTTTTATTTTTTTGCCGTGTTATTTGTAAGTGGTTTTATTGCTTACAAAAGAAGGGGGGATTGCGTGGAACAAAAATATAAAAAACGACTGACTAAAAAAGAACGTCTTTTCTGCGGCTGCTATGTCGAGTGCGGCAATGCGGAGGAAGCCGCCCGCAAAGCAGGATTCCCAAAGGAAAAGGAAACCGTAGGCGCTGAGCTTTTATGCAGGGCGGATATTACGGACGAGATTGGCCGGCTGCTTTCCAGAAGGGAAGAGGTTCTGCGGTACAGGATTCAGTGCGGATATGAACGGCTCGTATTTTCGAATCCAACAGACAGTGTAAAGCTTTTGTTTATGCGGGAGCCTGATTTGCGGGAGCTTGATGACCTCGATTTGTTCAACGTCGCGGAAATCAGAAGGCCGAAGGACGGGATGATAGAAATTAAGTTCTACGACCGCCTGCGCGCGCTGGAAAAAATGGCCGGCCTGCAGGAGCAAAAGGGCGGCGAAGCGGTTCCGTTTTATAAAGCGCTGGAGTCTGGAGCACGCGCTCTGGAGAATCGTCGGAAGGGTGATAGCGAGGAATGACAAAACAGTTTTATCCCTTTTCCCAAAAGCAGCTGCGCGCCCTTACCTGGTGGTGTGAAGAAAGCGCGGACCATACGAAAGACGCCATAATATGCGATGGAGCGGTGCGCAGCGGCAAGACGATGTGTATGGGCATTTCGTTTGTGGCCTGGGCTTTCTACCGGTTTGAGGGAAAAAGCTTTGCCCTTTGCGGGAAGACAATCCGTTCCCTGCGGCGCAATCTTGTGATACCCCTGTTTCCGGTGCTTTCTGAGCTTGGGTTTGTCTGCCGCGAAAAGGTTTCGTCCAATGTGATTGAGATTTCGCGCGGAGCATGTGTGAACCGCTTTTATTTGTTCGGCGGGCGTGATGAATCCTCCGCCGCTCTGATACAGGGCATGACGCTTTGCGGCGTGCTGTTCGACGAGGTGGCCCTTATGCCGCGTTCCTTTGTGGAGCAGGCAATCGCGAGATGCTCTGTAAACGGCTCAAAGTTTTGGTTCAATTGCAATCCGGAGTATCCCCAGCACTGGTTCCGGCAGGAATGGATTTTAAAGCAGGAACAGAAAAACGCCCTCTACCTCCATTTTAGGATGGAGGACAATCCTTCCCTGCCGGAAGAAATGCTCAGGCGTTACCGGACGCTTTATACGGGAACGTTTTACGAGCGTTTCGTCGAGGGGAAATGGGTTTGCGCTCAGGGCGCCGTCTACCCGTTTATGTCACAGGGAGGCATGTTCTGTGAAATTCCCTCAGGACCGTTTGAGCGTTATGCCGTTTCCTGTGATTACGGTACAAAAAATCCGGCGTCGTTTGGCTTATGGGGCGAGCAGAGGGATAGCTGGTACCGAATCGGCGAATATTACTTTGATTCAAAAAGGGAGGGCTTCCAGAAAACGGATGAAGAGTATTATGTACAGCTTTGCCGGCTGCTGGACGGAAGAGAGCCTGCGGGGATTGTGGTCGACCCGTCGGCGCTGAGCTTTATCGAGACAATCCGCCGTCACGGAAAATACCATGTAATACCCGCTCGCAACAGCGTACTGGACGGAATACGGAAAACATCCACGGCGCTCAAGGAAGGGAGAATTCGTATTTGTAAAAGCTGTACGGACGCCATTCGGGAATTTGGACTGTACCGGTGGTCCGACGGACAGGCGGGCGATATTCCATTGAAGGAAAACGACCACGCAATGGACGACATCCGGTATTTTGTCACTACATTTTTAGAACAGGGCGATGGCATTTATGCCATCGCCGCACAGCGAACGGGGAGGTGAGGCTGTGGGCCTATTAAAAAGAAAAAACAGCAGAATGGCTGACTGCTTTTCCAGCGTGCAGACGGCGCGTGGGTTAAACTCAGGCCGGCATCCGTTTCGGGCGCTCGATGGCTATGTACCGCTGAAAACGGCGGAGCATACGCTTTACGCGGCGCTTCGGGAAGCGGTTCCCATAATCGACGCAGCTATTCTCAAAACAGTGCGGTTGACCGGCGACTTTACAGTAGAATGCGGCAGCCCGCGCGTGCGCAAGGGAATCAATACGTTTTTAAAGACGGTAAAAGTTGGCGGATGCTCAAGCGGCATAACAGCCTTTTTATCGGCGTATCTCGACCAGATGCTTACCTATGGGACCGCGGTAGGGGAAATTGTGCCGTGCTCAGACGGAAGAAGCATCGGGGCGCTTTATAACGCAAGCCTTGAGGGAATTGAACTCAGGGCGGAGAAAAACCCGCTTGACGTTACGGTATGCATGAATAACGCATCGGGCGAAAGCATCCCCGCGCCGAATCAAGAGCTGATACTCGTCACGCCGCTGAATCCTGAGCCGGGAAAGCTATGCGGGACGTCCGTTTTAAAAGGGCTTCCGTTTGTTGGTGGAATCCTGCTGAAAATCTTTCATACGTTGGGCGTCAACTGGGAACGGGTCGGAAACATCAGGTTTGCCGTCACATACAAGCCGCCGGGCGATATGAGCGAACGCGCCTTCACGCGTGAGCGGGCACAGCAGATTGCAGAACAGTGGGGCAAGGCCATGCGTGACAGCGGGCAGGTGAGCGATTTCGTTTCAGTCGGCGATGTGAACGTCAAGGTCATCGGAGCGGATAACCAGGTACTCGACAGCGAGGTACCGGTACGCCAGATTCTGGAGCAGATTATCGCAAAGCTTTCAATTCCGCCGTTTTTGCTCGGCCTTTCGTGGTCGAGTACGGAGCGCATGTCGAGCCAGCAGGCGGATATCCTGACGAGCGAGCTTGAATATTACAGGAACCTGCTCACCCCTGTGATTGAAAAGATATGCGGGCTCTGGATGCGCATGAACGGCGAGGACGAGGAATTTGAAATTTGCTGGAACAACATCAACCTGCAGGACGAAACGCAGCTTGCAAACGCAAGGCTTCTCAACGCGCAGGCCCGGCAGCTTGAAGAACAGGCAGAGGGGGAACAAAATGAAGCAGGGACAGATTATAAAGAACGCAAAGCTCAATAAAGAAGAGCTGGCGCTGATTAACCGCTATACGCGCAGGGAAATGTCGGAGGAAGAGGTTTACACCTTTTCGGTTGTTCTTTGCGACAACGACATCGACCGTGATTTTGAGCGGTTCGACGAGCAGGCATTACATACGCTCAAAGAGCTTTTTGTAGGCAAAACGGGTGTGTTCGACCATGACCCGAAGGCGGAAAACCAAACGGCACGTATCTACGACTGTACCGTAGAGAGAATCACGGCCAGAAAAACCCGAACGGGAGAGGATTACCTGCGGCTTATTGCTAAGGCATACCTGCCGCGTTCGAAAAGGAACGAGGATTTTATCCTTGCGCTGGATTCCGGCATCCAGAAGGAGGTAAGCGTCGGCTGCGCGGTGAGTGGGAATATATGCTCCATTTGCGGTGAGGACAGGAAGAAAAACGCCTGCCGCCATCAAAAGGGCAAGACATATGGCGGAAAGCTCTGCCACGACGTGCTCACTGGGGTAACGGACGCGTATGAATGGAGCTTCGTCGCCGTACCAGCGCAGCGCTCGGCTGGCGTTATCAAGTCTTGGAAGACGCAAGAAGGACAGGTGAAGGAGCTGAAGGAAATTACAAAGGCATTGTCTTTTGGGGAGGATATCTCCTTGAGTGCGCAGGAAGTGAAAAAGCTATACAGCTATCTCCAGTCGCTTGAGGCAGACGCGCAGTATGGCAGGCAGTACCACGAGGATTTGAAAAGCGAAGTCGTGCGCCTGAGCGTACTTGTCCAGCCGGATATCGGCAAACGCATGATGGAAAGCCTGGCAGACAAGATGGATATTGCGGAGCTCAAGGCGTTTCGCAGCGCATATGAAAGAAAAAGCGCAGCGCTGTATGAGCGGAAGCCGCAGCTTTTCCAAGGGGATGGGCAGGAACAAAAAATTGAAAACAATCAGGAATACCACATTTGATTGCGTCTGCACCGCACACAGCTGAAGCCAGCCCGGTTTCGGGTTATAAAAAATTATTAGCGCATGTGCGGTACGACGGGAAATAGGAGAGGATGAATTATATGAAAGTATCTTTCAACGGTTATGATGAGAAGTTGATTACCTTTGAATGCGATGAGACGGTAAAAAAAGGGTCGCTCGTAAAGCTTACGCAGAATGGGGAGGTCGCTGCCTGCGAAGACGGCGACGACTTTATCGGGATTGCGGCCAATGTGCGCGGAGGCTTTGCCGGCGTACAGACGTGCGGCTATGCGCGCGTGCCGGTAAGCGGCAGCGTTGCATTGGGTTTTCAAAAGCTGTCCGCGGCGGACGGCTCGGCAGTAAAGGCAGCGGTATCCGGCGGCAGGGAACATCTAATACTCGACGCGGCGGATGGCAATGCCGGAATCTTAATTTAAAGGAGGGATAACAGATGGCAATGTATGAAAATATCACGATTGAAAAAGGCATGTACGGAGTCAGGGGAAAAAGCATGACGCAGGTGCTCGAACAGCTTGACCCGACGGAAAACTACAACGGCACGCCGCTTTCCGGGCTTGACGCGTTCCAGCGCCAGCTCAAGCGTTTCGATATCAAGGTTAGCGGCGCGAACTCGGACGCGGTGGAAAAATTTTTCCAGAGCAGCTCTTCTTCGGCGCTGTTTCCCGAATATGTAAGCCGTGCTGTCAGGCAGGGGATGGAAGCAGCCGACGTACTGCCGAACATCACGGCGGCCGTCACAAAGATTGACGGAATGGATTACCGCAGTATTGTTTCTACGCCGACGCAGGACGACAAAAGCCTAAAGCCGGTGGCGGAGGGCGCGGCAATCCCGCAGACGGTCGTCAAAACGCAGGAAAATCTCGTCAAGCTTCAGAAAAGGGGCAGGATGCTCGTTTCTTCCTATGAGGCACTGCGCTTCCAGCGGCTCGACCTCTTTACGGTAACGCTGCGCCAGATTGGCGCGTATATCGCGCGGGCACAGCTTAAGGATGCGGTCGATGTATTGTTGAACGGCGACGGCAACGGCAATCCGGCGGCGGTGGTAACGGCGGACGGAGACGGGCTTACCTATTCCAGCCTGCTCAAGCTTTGGGGCGGGCTTTCGCCGTACGAGCTCAATACAATCCTTGCGCCGACAGCTGTCATGCAGAAGCTGCTTTCCATGGCGGAGCTGCAGGATGCGCAGGCAGGGCTGACGTTCCAGGGAACCGGAAAAATGATTACGCCGATGGGCGCCCAGCTGATTCATGTACCGTCCATTGAAGGCAACACCATCATCGGGCTCGATAAAAGCTGTGCGCTCGAAATGGTGCAGGCCGGGGATATTTTAACAGATTACGATAAGCTGATTGACCGTCAGTTGGAGCGGGCGGCAATCAGCTGTATTGCGGGTTTTGCTAAAATTTTTACCGATTCCGCTAAAAAGCTTACTTTTTAAGAAATGGGGGCGGCGGGATGAATTTTAAAGAGGTCTATGAACGGTTTCTGTTGATTTCCGGCTTGGACGCGGAAGAGGCGTCCAAGTGGTCTGCGCTTTGTTTGGATGCAATCGGCCAGCTGCGCGGGATGCTCAAAACAAATGTAAAAGAGGAGGAGAACAGCAGGCGGCTGAACACAGCCGCCGCCGCCCTTGCCCTATACAAAATGGCGCTTTGCAGCGCGGCTGAGGATATTACCTCCTTTCAGGCGGGCGATATCAGCATAGGCGTTCAGCAGACACTCCGGCAGCGCGCGCTGGCGGTCTGGGAAGCGGCAAAGGCGGAAATGGCACCTTTCATGAAGGATGAAAATTTCTTTTTTGGGCGGGTGGCGCCATGAACACGGCCGCATCGGTCAGGCAGATGCTTAAAAAGTATGGAAGCGCCGTTTTTATATCGCAAAGCGGGCCGAGCGTTAAAACCAAAGCGCTGATACATCCGCTTTTTTACAAAAACAAAATGTATATCGACGGCCATTACCTGCCGCAGGGCTACTGTGACGGCGGGCATTACCTATATTATGGGATGCCGGACGTACTCTTTACAGAGCCCTTTGAACAGATTACGATAGACTGCCCCGCGCTTAAAACGGCCTATAGGGTCAAGCGCGCGGAGGTTCATCTGTTTCAGGATAAGCCTGTTTACGTTTGGGCTGTCATTACTCCATGTACAAAAGCGGAGGCATTTGATGAAAGCGTTTAATCTAGTGGAGCAGGATATTTTACAGGAATTAAAAGAAGCGCCTGCGCTGCATGAAATTACTTTTGTAAGCGCATACGCAAGAAAGCCGTTTCAGACTCCTGTAAAAGGACTGACGGCTTCAGTCGGTATCGACGGAGTAAAGAGCCATGTCAAGGGCGGCGCCCTGTCGGAGCGGATACTGAAAGAAAAACAGCTGATTATTGCCATCGACCTGTTATCCCCTTTGGGCTTGGGCGGAAAAGCCTGTGCAGAGACGCTTGCGGAAATTGCGCAGGTGCTCGAGTGCGGCGGGGACAATACACAACACAGGAAAATAGAATCCTATCCGGTCAAATACGACAGCAATGCCTGCGCGTTTAAAGGAACCCTGAAGCTTACTGTTTTGGAAACGCTCCATGACGGGGAATCACAACTGGAAGAGGATGCCCGTACCATCGGCGTTTCTATTAACGGCTTACCTGTATTTTTTGTACAGAATGCGCAGGCAGAATCTGAAAACCGCGTTTTTCCGGCTGAATGCTTTGGGGAAGGCGGCGCGCGTTTTTTTGTTTGCCGCGGCGGGGCGCATTTAATCACACTCGGCCGTTTTTTGACGGAAAAAAGCGCGACGGATATTTTTTCACTCGATAATTTTACGGTGCGCATGAAATCCGGCGGCAGAAACGTACTGTTTGAAGGCTGCCACTGGGAGCACATTGAACAGTCCTTCCAAAGCGGCAAGTATATGACGGAAAAAGCCGTAATCCGCGCGGAAAAAAGAGTGGAAATGGAGGAATCAGAATGATTGGCGATTTCAAGAAAAAAGAAGAGGCGTTTTCGTTTGCGTCAGGGTATCTTGACGATAATGAAAGGGCACGGCGGCTGTCCGATGTCTTTGAGCAGGACGCCCGCCGGTTTGCGGGCGCGTTTACAGAGGAAGAGGAGACGGGGCCATGATACATGCTTCTATGCGGTATTGCGGGTTTTCCCTGCAGCATAATCCCAAAAGTATTGAGGTAACAGACAAACGGAATTTGAACGAGCTGGAAACGCCTTACGGCAGCCTTTTGCAGGATATGGGAAACGGGCTGAAGACCGTGACGGGAACCGGGGAATTTTTCGGGCGCGATTGCGTGCGCCAATATAAAGAACTGCAATCGCTGCTGCACAAGGGAAAAAGGGGTTTGCTTTCCCTGCCCGGCTATGAGCCGTTTTTTGCGCGTTTTACTATGCTGGAGCTTACCCAGCCGCCCGCCGATGATTTTTTGAGCTATCGGTTTGTTTTTCTTGAGGAAAGAAATGGTGCTCCTGTAAAATATTCAGACGGCGCAAAATTCCATACGGTGGGAGAGGCTGAAACACTTTGGGACATTTCGTTTCGATATGACGTGCCGGTGGAAATGCTGTTAAAGCAAAATCCGAATATCAGGCGGCCGGATAATCTGAAAACAGGAGAGAAGGTGGGCCTTCCATGAATGCCAGTGCAATTACGGCCTTGGGCGCAGACGTTGCGCTTCCTATGCCGCTGAGCCTGTGCATCAACAGGGAAGAAGGCGCGCCGGCCGACGATTTGACGGCGGTTTTTGCATATACTGCCGTACCAGAATTATCGGAAATCATTTTAACAGACGGGGATGAAACTTTATTCTGCGGTATTGTGGATGAACAGGAAGTGTTTTGCTCCGCAAGCGGAAATGTCCTTAAAATAACTGCAAGGAGCATGGCCGCGCTGCTGCTCGACAACGAGGCGCAGCCGCAATGCTACGACCGGCCCGGCGCAGACGATATCTTCCGCCGCCATGTCCTGCCGCTGGGGATTACGCGGTATTCCTGCGACAGGAAGGAGAGGCCTGCGCGGTTTGAAATTCTGAAGGGGATGTCGCAGTGGCAGGCTTTGTCGTTGTTTTGCAGAAGCTGTCTCGACAGTGTGCCTGCCGTAACACCCGACGGCTGTGTTTTAATGTGCGGATATAAAAAAGAAGGCGTGCCCCTTTGCTTTGGCGGAAGGGAGGGGCTTCCCTTTACAGAAGGAAATGTAAAAATAAAAAGGTATCAGCGTTTATCTCGGATTTTTGTCAAAACCTGCATTGACCAAGGCTACGATATGGTTATAGAGGATAAAGAGGCAAAGGGAAGCCGAATCAAAAGAGAGCGTTTCCTAAACGCCGCGAATCCGCTTTCGGTCCCGGTAAGCCGGGCGGATACGATACTTAAAAGCGGAAGGAAGCAGTCGTTTGAAATGGTACTTACCTGCCCCGCCAGAATGACCGCGGTTCTGGGAAAGGCCGCGCAGGCAGAGGTATGCGGCGAAACATATCGCAATCTTTATGTAAGCGGCCTGCAGTATAGGCTGCTGCCAGGCAAAGAGGCGACGACACTGACGCTCAACCGTATAGAGGAGGAACTGACATGTGGCTGATGAAGCAAATGGCTGAAAAAAGAGTAGAGAGATACAATATAGCGGATAAGGGTACGGTTGCGTTGTCCGAAGGCGGGCGCGTAAATGTACGGGCGTCGGGCGAACATGTAGGCGTTCCGGTCGCAGCCCCGTATGGAATCGCATATGTGCCGCCCGAGGGCGCGGACGCGGTGCTGCTGCCTGCCTCCGGCGGCAGCGTATGTATTGGCTCATTCGTAAAGGACAAGGGGCTTGAGGCAGGCGAGATTATGCTTTATTCCGCGGGCGGGGCGGAGCTTATCCTGAAAAACGACGGAACAATCCTTGCAAACGGCAAAGTGATTGCGGGAGGTGCGTAGATGGACACAGCATTAAACGGTAACGGCGAATTTGAGCTTGACGGACGGGGAATGCCTTATTTGTTAAGCGGGCTTTCTGAGATTATGCAGCGGGTAAGCTTATGCCTGAAAATAAAAAAAGGGAGCTTTCCCTACGACAGGGAGCTGGGGAGCGAACTGCATACGCTTACTGAGAGCGTACAGCCGCTGGGCGAAACGGCGGCGCTTTTGGTAAAGGAGGCGGCAGCGCAAATTCCACAGGTCAAAATATTGGATGTGGAGGCGTCGTTTGATAATGAAAAAAAGCTTGGCCTCTCTGTTTTATTGGAATTTGGCGGGGAACAGGGTCGTCTGGAGATGAAAATATAATGGAAACCTATGATACGATTTTAAAAAGGATGCAGGAGAAATTCCAGAGCCTGTCAGGGTACAGCGCGGACGATGCGTCAGACATCGGCATCCGTTTAAAGGTTCTCGCGGGAGAAATTTTTTCTATGCAGTCATATGCCGAGTGGCTGAAACGCCAGATGTTTGTACAGACAGCTGGCGGGGAACAGCTCGATTATCACGCAGGACAGCGCGGCCTATCACGTAAAGCGGCGCAGTTTGCGCAGGGAGTGCTGCTTTTTTCGATTGAAAAGGAGGCGGAGACCGACCTGTATATTCCACAGGGCTGCGTCTGCTCGACACAGGGGGAGAACCCTGTGCGGTTCGTGACGACGCGCGGGGATATGATTAAAAAGGGAAATAAATCCCTGTACCTTCATGCGCAGGCGGTCAACGCGGGCAGTGGGTCAAACGCAGCGAAGGATACAGTGACGGTTATCGTTACGCCGCCCGCCGGAATCAGCCGGGTGACTAATCCGAGTTCTATGGATGGCGGTATGGACGCGGAGGACGACGATACGCTGCGCAGGCGTGTTTTAGAGCATATCAGGGACGTACCGAACGGGACAAACCGGGCCTATTACCAGAATGCGGCGGAAAGCTTTGAAGGCGTATATTCCGCAAACGTTGTACCAAAGGGACGCGGCGCCGGTACCGTGGATATTTATCTCGCGGGTAAGGCCGCTCCCGCGGGGAGCGGCCTGGTTGCACGCGTACAGGAATATATGGACAAGGAGCGTGAGGTAAACGTGGACGTAAAGGTACAGGCGGCTCAGACGGCCAGCGCCAGTATATATGCAGAGGTGGCGGTACGCGAGGGCTACGATTTTGACGAGGTAAGCGCGCAGTGCAAAGAGGCGGTACGCGGCTTTTTCGACTCGCTGTCCGTCGGGCAGGACGTGCGCCTGTCCAGTGTGGGGGAAGCGCTCTTTCATGTGCCGGGGGTATCCTCTTACCGCTTTGACGATTATTACACAAGCGACAGTACGGCGCTGCCAAACCAGCTTTATGTGCTCAAGGATATTGTCGTCACGCAGTGGGGGGACGGGGCATGAGCGCGGCGGAATCTTTAAAAAAGGGGCTTTTGCCGCTCGGGATTTATCCACTCAGGGAAACAGGCGCCGTCTGGCGGGAGCTTTGTGCCTATGCTGCTGCGCTCGATACCGTAAACGAAATGCTCGATAAAATTCTGCGGGAAAGCGTGGTCAAAACGGCGGAGAGCTTTGGGCTTGAGATGCTGGAGCTCATTACGGGCGCACCCCGTACGGAGCTTTCGCTAAAGCAGCGCAGAGAAATGTTAATTGCACGGCTTTCTCTAACCTATGGCGATTTTACCCTATCCGGAACACAGCGGGCGCTGTCGGCCCTGGGGCTTAAAGCACAGGTTTTTGAATATCCGCGCCAGATGGCGCTGCATATTGTCTGCAGCGGGGCATACACGGCGGCGCAGAAAAAATGGATTGCCGCGCAGGTGCAGGCCCTGCTGCCTGCGCATCTGGACTTAATCATGGATTTCCGCACGCTTGATTGGGAGGCAATCGACCGCAAAAATCTTACATTTTCCTATATGGACGCAAAAAATCTCAGGTGGAAAGAGATTGAAGCATATGGGGCGGAATTTTAAGGAAAGGACTGAAAGCATGGCATCCAGTGAAAAAAGTGGAAACCTGGGGCTCAATTTATGGCTTGCGTCAGACAGGCCGGTTCGCGCGGATTTTGTAGAGGATAACCGCATTATCGATGAAGAGGTGGGCGGGCATTTGGCAAACGGCGCGATACATGTGACACAGAATGAAAAAAATAAAATCACGGCGCCTTACGCTGTGAAAATGTATGCCGGCACCGGCGCTTCGAGCTTTACCTATACGTTCGATTTCCCGCCGGGAATGATTGTAGTGTATAAAAAGAATGCTCCGCTTACTCTCAACGCAAGCGGAGACACCATTATAAACGGCGGTTTTGCCGCGCAGACGTATGGTGGAAGCGCTGGAATTTCCCTTTCTGCAAACCAGGTAACGGTAACGCAGCAAAGCACGGCGTCGCTCGGCGTGCGGTGCAACCTCAACGAAAGCGGCGGCCAATATGTCATAGTCGCATATAAATAAACGGAAAATAAAAAAGGATTCCCAATTTTGAACTGACCGCGAAAAAATAGACATTGAAGAAAAGGACCTCCTGTTGTAGGATA